>Ga0209101_1000102_pt1 | contig 68762 bp, 55 predicted proteins | sample ConPoolayeCmetaG_FD_185481 | JGI IMG/M metagenome (GOLD analysis project Ga0209101, IMG submission 185481) | Hot spring microbial mat communities from California, USA to study Microbial Dark Matter (Phase II) - Cone Pool mat layer C metaG... ... | reverse complement strand
CAGCACGTCGGCTTCGGATGCGATTGCGACCTTTGAGGTGGAGTTGGAGGAGGGCAAGACGTATGTTGTGACGGCGAGCGGCGTGGTGGGCAGTCCGAGCACGCCCTTCACGCTGGTGGTTAACGACGGCGGCCGGGAGGCGGCTGCGGACCCGGGCAGTGTGGACATTGCGGTGTTGCACGGTTCACCGGACGCTCCGGCGGTGGACGTGGACGCAGTGTTTGTAGCCTCGGGTGTGATAGAGAATTTGGCTTACGGAGAGTTCACGCCGTATTTGAGTTTGGTGCCTGGGAAGTACGACTTTGCCGTTCGCGCTGCGGGCGACCCGAACGTGGTGGGGTCGTATCGTGCGGACTTGAGCGGGCTGGCCGGAGGTGCGGCGTACGTGTTTGCGAGTGGATTTTTGGGCGGTTCTCCGTCGTTTGGATTGTTTGCGGCGTTGCCCAACGGCACGGTGTTGGAGTTGCCGTTGACGCCGACGGCGCGTGTGCAGGTGATACACAACTCTCCGGCTCCGACGGTGGACGTGTACGCGGGCAATACGCTGTTGTTGGATGATTTTGCGTTTCGCACGGCGACGCCGTTTGTGGACTTTCCGGCCGAGCGGGAGGTTGTGTTAGGCGTTGCTCCTGCGGGCAGCACGTCGGCTTCGGATGCGATTGCGACCTTTGAGGTGGAGTTGGAGGAGGGCAAGACGTATGTTGTGACGGCGAGCGGCGTGGTGGGCAGTCCGAGCACGCCCTTCACGCTGGTGGTTAACGACGGCGGCCGGGAGGCGGCTGCGGACCCGGGCAGTGTGGACATTGCGGTGTTGCACGGTTCACCGGACGCTCCGGCGGTGGACGTGGACGCAGTGTTTGTAGCCTCGGGTGTGATAGAGAATTTGGCTTACGGAGAGTTCACGCCGTATTTGAGTTTGGTGCCTGGGAAGTACGACTTTGCCGTTCGCGCTGCGGGCGACCCGAACGTGGTGGGGTCGTATCGTGCGGACTTGAGCGGGCTGGCCGGAGGTGCGGCGTACGTGTTTGCGAGTGGATTTTTGGGCGGTTCTCCGTCGTTTGGATTGTTTGCGGCGTTGCCCAACGGCACGGTGTTGGAGTTGCCGTTGACGCCGACGGCGCGTGTGCAGGTGATACACAACTCTCCGGCTCCGACGGTGGACGTGTACGCGGGCAATACGCTGTTGTTGGATGATTTTGCGTTTCGCACGGCGACGCCGTTTGTAGAGCTGCCGGCCGATCGCGATTTTACGCTGGGTATTGCTCCCGGCAACAGTACGTCGCCCTCGGATGCCATCTTCGTGCAAAACGTGAACTTGCCCGTCGGCGGCACTCTAGCGGTGATGGCACAAGGAGTAGTAGGTGATCCCAATCGTCCGTTTACGCTTATAATAGACCCGGCGGCTCGCACGACGGCCTCGGCGGGGCGGGTCGCGGTGAGCGTTCTGCACGGTTCGCCCGATGCGCCGGCGGTAGACGTGGTAGAGCGTCTGGCTGGCCCGTTGGTCACGAATCTGGCCTACGGAGCCTTTACCGGCTACTTGGAGATTCCTGCGGCGAACTACTTCCTCGACGTTAAGCCGACAGGTGTCAATCAAATCGTCGGCACTTACCTTGCCGAGTTGTCGGTGCTGAGCGGCCAAGCTATTCGCGTCTTTGCCAGCGGTTTTTTGAGCCAGTCGCCCGAATTTGGATTATTTGCAGCTTTGCCGAGCGGCCTGGTAGTGGAGCTGCCTTTGACCCCCGTAGCCCGCGCGCAAGTCATCCATAACTCACCGGACCCGACGGTGGACGTGTACTTGAACGGCATTTTAGTACTGGATAACTTCGAGTACTTACAAGCCACCCCCTTCGTGTATTTGCCGGCAGAGACGCCACTGACGTTTGCCGTCGCTCCGGCCGGAAGTGCGTCATCTGCGGAGGCCTTTTTCACGACGACGGCTGTTTTTGAGAACGGCAAGACTTATTACTTGGTAGCCAACGGCACGGCAGCCAACTTCGGCATTCTGGTCAATGACCAGGCGCGAGAGGAGGCGGCCCAGCCTAATAAGATAGAGTTTGCGGTGTTGCACGGCTCGCCGGATGCTCCGGCAGTAGACGTGCGCTCGGCGTTGGATGGTTCGGTCGTGGTATCTAATCTGGCCTTTGGGCAGTTTACACCTTATCTGTCGCTCGATCCGGATCTTTTCATCGTAGATATTACTCCTGCGGGCAATTCGAATACCGTGGTGGGCACTTGGGGAGCGGACTTGGATGGTGCCCAAGGTTTGGCCGGTCTGGTAATGGCCACGGGCTTCGTTAACGGCTCTCCGGAGATCGACCTGGTAGTGGTATTGCCGAACGGTTTCGTGGTCGGCCTGGCACCGCTCGCACGGGCCCAGGTTATCCACAACTCACCCAGCCCGACGGTGGATGTCTATTTAGACGACGAACTGATTTTAGACAACTTCGCGTTCCGCAGTGCAACGCCTTTCGTGTTCCTACTAGCCCGCGAGCCGATTACCCTATCGGTAGCGCCGGCCAACAGCACCTCTGTAGGTCAGGCTATTTACTCGTTGCCGATAGACCGCTTGGAGACGGGTAAGGACTACATCATCATGGCAGCCGGTGTGGTGGGCGATTCGAACAGGCCGTTCCAGTTGTACGTCAACGAAGATGGTCGCCGGCGTTCGGCCAGCCCGGTAACGGTAGACCTATCCCTCTTCCATGGCTCTCCGGACGCTCCGGCAGTAGACGTGCAGATCGCCGGTGGGCCGGTAGTCTTCGATGATGTCGCTTTTGGCCAATTTTCCGAATACATTTCGGCACCCATCGGCAACTACATCATCCAAGTGACGCCGGCGAACGACAACACGACGGTGGTGCAGTCATACCGAGCCGATATTTCTGCACTGGGTGGCCAGGCTGCAGTTGTGTTTGCTTCCGGTTTCCTCGGCGGCACTCCGGGCTTTGAAGTGTGGGTGGCTTTGCCCGACGGCACCACCTTCCCGCTGCCGGTCTTTGTCCGTACCAACGACTTGCAGAATCGCCTGACGTCGCTGCAGTTGGCTCCCAGTCCCGCCGTATATGAGACGTGGATGCGCTTTGAGCTGAGTGAGCCCACGCCTCTGCGCTATGCTGTGCGCGACCTGACCGGCCGATTGATTTACGAGGGCAATTTAGGTACCCTATCTGCGGGCTCCTTTGCTGAACGCATCGATGTAGGCACACTGCCGGCCGGCGTGTATCAGCTGGAGCTGCGCTCTGAGAACGGCATTCAGACGAAGAAGTTTGTCGTCCAGCGCCCGTAAACTCAGGGTAACAGAAAAATATACTGGGCTCTTCCTGCTCTTGGGCCGGGAGGAGCCCAGTACCTTTTTGGCTGCTATGGAGCAATGGCGACAAACCAATCGGCAAGATATGCTTATGTGCGCAAGCAGGGTTTGATGGGCAAGCATGCGATATCTTAAACCGGCCGATGCTTTATACCTCAAGAGGCGGACTTACCCCGTTTAAGTTTTTAAGCATACCTACCCCTTGGGTACAAGCAGCAGTAGTACTTGACTTTTTTGTATACCTTCGCCGCCTATACCTTAAACCTTTAACGCTATGACGGGTTCGGAAATCACCATTCGGCTTGGAAAACTAATCGTTCCCAACGACCCCATCATACCCTTTATTGAAGGCGACGGCACCGGCCCGGACATTTGGGCTGCTTCGGTGCGCGTGTTCGACGCCGCAGTACAGAAGGCCTTCGGAGGAAAGAGAAAAATTGTTTGGCGCGAGGTCCTTGCCGGGGAGAAAGCGTTCAAGCAGACGGGTGACTGGCTGCCTCAAGAGACGCTGGACGTCATCAGCCGGTACAAAGTCGCCATTAAGGGCCCGCTGACGACGCCGGTGGGAGGAGGCATACGCTCCCTTAATGTGGCGCTGCGGCAACAACTCGACCTGTACGCCTGCGTCCGACCGGTGCGCTGGTTTCGCGGCGTGCCCAGCCCAGTCAAGCAGCCCGGCCTGGTGGATATGGTCATCTTCCGCGAGAACACGGAGGACATCTACGCCGGCATCGAATACTTGCAGGGAACCACTGAGTGTCAGAAGTTACTCAACTTCTTGCAAAATGAGATGGGCGTTAAGAAGATACGATTTCCGCAGACATCTTCTTTGGGCATAAAGCCGGTGTCGGTAGAAGGTACGGAGCGCTTGGTGCGCGCGGCCATAGAGTATGCCCTCAAAAACAAGCGTAAATCGGTTACCCTCGTGCACAAAGGCAATATCATGAAGTTCACGGAGGGTAAGTTTAAAGACTGGGGCTACGCTTTGGCCGAGCGGGAGTACGGCAACCATGTCTTTACATGGGCGCAGTACGACCGTATCAAGGAAGCTTCCGGCGAAGAAGCGGCTAATGCTGCGCAAAACGAGGCACTCGCCGAAGGGAAAATTGTTGTCAAAGACGTCATCGCCGACGCCTTCCTCCAGCAAATCTTGCTGCGCCCGGCCGATTACGATGTCATTGCCACATTAAATTTGAACGGCGACTACATCTCCGACGCTCTGGCCGCCCAGGTAGGGGGCATCGGCATTGCTCCGGGAGCCAACATCAATTACATCACGGGGCACGCCATTTTTGAAGCCACTCACGGTACGGCACCTAAGTATGCCGGTAAGGACATGGTCAACCCTTCCTCCGTAATCCTCTCGGGGGTGATGATGCTGGAGTACATGGGCTGGACAAAGGCGGCAAAGCTCATCATCAAAGGTCTAGAGCGCGCCATCCGCAGCAAACGGGTAACTTACGACTTTGAGCGCCTCATGAAAGGCGCCACTCGGCTAAAGTGTTCGGAGTTCGGCGATGAAATCATCAAAAACATGGGGTAACAGAGGGTATCCCTCGCGCATGGGCAAACGCCGGTGCGGAGAGGCAGATGATCGAGGGAATGGCCGTACGCCGCTGGCCATGCGGCAGATGTGGTGGTGCATCTCGATAGGGCTCGCCTTATGGGTCGCAAGTGTCGAGGCGACGGCCCAGAGTATACGCTCGCCTTCGGGCCGACTGTCTTTGTCGTTTGTGCTTTCACCTGAAGGCACTCCTATGTACGCGCTTTTTCACGACGGAAGAGAGGTCATCCGCCTCAGTCGAATGGGGCTGTCTTTGAAAGGAGACGAAGCCCTGCTCGACCGTTTTTCGGTAGTGCGGGTGGACTCGTCGCTGGTAGACGAAAAATGGGAGCCGGTATGGGGTGAGGAGAGAGTTATCCGAAATCACTACCGAGAGCTGCGGCTTATCCTACAACAGCAGCTGTCCCGACCGCGGACGGTTGTGTTGACCTTTCGCCTCTTCGACGACGGGCTGGGCTTCCGGTACGAGTTCCCTCAACAGCCCTACTTGAACTATTTCATTGTGGCGGACGAGCACACAGAGTTCCGCCTCACCGCCGACCACAAGGCCTTTTGGATACCGGGAGATTTCGACACAAACGAATACGCCTACCACGAGACGCTGCTGAGCCACATAGACGCCTCGGTGGGTTGGGAGGCCGCGGAAATTTTTACCCGTAACCCCGTCGGTAAGCACGCCGTTCAGACACCTGTATTGCTGAAGTCCGCCCAAGGGCTGTACATCGCGCTGTTTGAGGCAGCCCTGGTAAACTATCCGGCAATGTGTTTAGAGCTAAATCCGATAGACTACACCTTCAAGGCACTGCTGGCACCGGATGCCGTAGGCAACAAGGCTTACCTGCAGACACCTACCCAAACGCCCTGGCGCACCGTACTGGTAAGCGATTTAGCTACCGACATAGCAGCGTCAAAAACGATTTTAAATCTGAACGCCCCTTCTCGCCTAAGCGACGTATCCTGGATTAAGCCGCAAAAATATATCGGCATCTGGTGGGAAATGCACGTGGGCAAATCGTCCTGGAACTACGCCGACACCAACAACGTGCATCTGGCCACTACCGCCTGGAATCAATTGCGACCCAATGGCCGCCACGGCGCCACCACCGAGCGAACCAAGCGCTATATCGACTTCGCCGCCCAACACGGCTTCGACGCCGTGCTGATAGAGGGCTGGAACGTGGGTTGGGAAGACTGGTTTGGCCGCTGGAAAGAGGAAGTGTTCGATTTTACGACGCCTTACCCCGATTTTGACTTGCACGAGGTGACGCGCTACGCCGCCGAAAAAGGCGTTCGGCTCATCATGCACCACGAAACGGCCGCTTCGGTGACCAATTACGAGCGGCGCATGGAGGAAGCCTTTGGGTTTATGAAGGCGCACGGCTACTCGGCCGTAAAGACGGGGTACGTAGGCCGCATCATTCCGCGCGGAGAGTATCACGATGGACAGTGGATGGTCAACCACTACGTGCGCGTGGCGGAGAAGGCTGCCCAGCACCGGATAATGCTCAACAGCCACGAGTCCGTCCGCCCTACCGGACTACACCGGACTTATCCCAACTGGCTGGCCTGTGAGGCGGCACGGGGCAACGAATTCAACGCCTGGAGCCGCGGCAATCCGCCGGCACACGAAACCATTCTGCCCTTCACGCGCCTGTTAGGCGGCCCCATGGATTACACGCCCGGTATTTTTCAAATTCGGCTGAACTACTACGATGCCAACAAGACGGAGCAGATACACACTACCCTGGCCAAGCAGCTGGCCCTGTATGTGACCCTATACAGCCCTTTGCAAATGGCCGCCGACTTACCGGAAAACTACGAGCGCTTTTTGGACGCCTTCCAATTCATCAAAGACGTGGCCGTAGACTGGGAGGAGTCGCACTACGTGGAGGCGGAGCCGGGCGACTATCTGACGGTGGCCCGCAAGGCGAAGGGACGAGACGACGAGTGGTTCATCGGCGCCATCACCGACGAGCACGCGCGCACGGCGCGAGTACCGCTTCGCTTCCTATCACCGGGGCGCGCTTACATAGCGACCTTGTACTTAGATGCCCCTGACGCCCATTGGCAGAAAAATCCGATGGCTTATCGCATCGAGCGCTATTTAGTCGGCAATCAAACGGTGCTGCAACTGCGCCTGGCAGAGGGAGGTGGAGCGGCCGTTAGTATACGACCCGCCGTAGCCGAAGAGGACAAGCGCCGGCGTGCTTATTGAGGCGAGGAAGGAGTACAATTTGTCCATCGGTGCCCGCACCCGACGCGAGGAGTGCTCTACTTTTGCGCCCGATTATCGTTCACCGGGCTAAAACGTTCCGACAGATGAATTTTCGCATCGAAAAAGACACGATGGGCAAAGTAAACGTGCCCGCCGACGCCTATTGGGGCGCGCAAACACAGCGTTCGATAGAGAATTTCAAAATCGCCCGCGACATCAACCGCATGCCTATTGAGGTCATCCGCGCTTTCGCCTACCTAAAAAAGGCGGCAGCACTTACCAATCGAGACTTGGGTGTGCTTCCGGCAGACAAATGCGACCTCATTTGCCGAGTGTGCGATGAAATTTCGGAGGGCAAGCTCGACGACCAGTTCCCCTTAGTGGTATGGCAAACCGGCTCGGGTACGCAAAGCAACATGAACGTCAACGAAGTGATCGCCTATCGCGCCCATGTGCTCGCCGGCGGTCGGCTAACCGATGAGCAAAAAGTCCTGCATCCCAACGATGACGTGAACAAGTCGCAATCGTCCAACGACACCTTCCCCACCGCTATGCACATCGCGGCCTATAAGATGCTGGTGGAGGTTACGCTGCCGGGTATAGAACGCTTGCGCGACACCTTGCGGGCTAAGTCGGAGGCCTTCATGCGTATCGTTAAAATCGGCCGCACGCATTTCATGGACGCCACCCCGCTGACGCTGGGGCAGGAATTCTCCGGATACGTCGCCCAGCTGGACAACGCCCTCCGAGCCATACGCCAAACGTTGCCGCGCTTGGGCGAGCTGGCCCTGGGAGGTACGGCGGTGGGTACCGGTATCAATACCCCTCCCGGCTATGCCGAGAAGGTAGCGCAGCACATTGCCCGGCTGACGGGCCTTCCCTTCGTCACGGCGCCCAACAAGTTTGAAGCCCTGGCCTCGCACGACGCCCTTGTGGAAAGCCACGGCGCCCTCAAAACGGCAGCCGTCAGTTTGATGAAGATTGCCAACGACATCCGCATGCTGGCCTCCGGCCCGCGGGCAGGCATCGGCGAAATCCATATCCCCGATAACGAGCCCGGCTCTTCCATCATGCCCGGCAAGGTCAACCCCACGCAGTGCGAGGCCTTGACGATGGTAGCCGCGCAGGTGTTGGGCAACGACGTGGCCATTAATATAGGAGGTGCTACAGGCCATTTCGAGCTGAACGTGTTTAAGCCAATGATTATCTATAATTTTCTCCACTCGGCCCGGCTCATCGGAGAGGCTTGCGTATCGTTCAACGACAAATGCGCCGTGGGTATAGAGCCTATACAGGAAAACATCCGACGCCACGTGAATAATTCGCTCATGTTGGTGACCGCGCTCAACCCCCATATTGGTTACTACAAGGCGGCGGAGATCGCTCAAAAGGCCCATCGCGAAGGGCTTACCTTGAAGGAAGCGGCTCTGGCCTTGGGCTATGTAACCGAGGAAGAGTTCGACCGCTGGGTGAGGCCCGAGGATATGGTCGGTTTACCCTAAACGACAGGATAGACCGGCAGGGAATTGTCAGCACGCCCGGCTTAAAGGTATACTTGCCTCTGCGGGAAACGCTTCATCTTCAATTTTTCAAATAATATGAACATCGCCGTCATCGGTACCGGATACGTGGGATTGGTAACCGGCACCTGCTTTGCCGAAACGGGTAACCAGGTCATTTGCGTAGACAACAACGTGGCTAAGGTGGAAGCACTCAGGGCCGGTAAAATTCCCATTTACGAACCGGGCTTGGACGTCCTTTTTGAGCGAAACGCCAAAGAAGGGCGCTTGCACTTCACTACGAACCTAAAGGAGGCAGTGGATAAAAGTACCATCCTTTTTCTCGCCTTGCCGACGCCACCGGACGAGGACGGCAGCGCCGATTTGTCGTACGTATTAGGCGTGGCACGCCAATTGGCCGAGTTGATCGGCGATTATCGCGTGGTGGTCAACAAGAGCACGGTGCCGGTGGGCACTGCCGAAAAGGTAGCCGCCATTTTGGGCGAGCGGCTGAGTCCGGATATGTTCGATGTCGTGTCGAATCCGGAGTTCTTGCGCGAAGGGGTGGCGGTAGAGGACTTTCTCAAGCCCGATCGGGTCGTGGTGGGCACGTCGAGTGAGCGGGCGCGTCGGCTCATGCAGCTGCTGTACGAGCCCTTCGTGCGGCAAGGCAATCCCATCTATTTTATGGATGAGCGCTCGGCGGAAATGACCAAGTACGCGGCAAATGCCTATTTGGCCACGCGCATTTCTTTTATGAACGAAGTAGCGAACTTGTGCGAGCGGGTAGGAGCAAACGTAGACATGGTGCGCATCGGTATAGGCAGCGATAGCCGCATCGGCAAGCGCTTCCTCTTTCCGGGCATCGGATACGGAGGCTCCTGTTTCCCAAAAGACGTAAAGGCGTTGGCACACATCGCCGAGGCCCATGGCTACGAATTCCGCATTCTAAAGGCCGTGATGAATACCAACGAGCGGCAAAAGAGCACCCTGACAAACAGGGTGCGCCGCTTTTTCAACGGACAACTACAAGGGCTTACGATGGCTCTCTGGGGCCTGGCCTTCAAGCCCAACACCGATGACATTCGAGAGGCGCCGGCGTTGGCCATGGCCGAAGAGCTGTTACAAGAAGGTGTTCGCCTACAAGTGTTCGACCCCGAGGCCATGGATAATGTGCGGGCCCAATACGGCGACCGCTTGGTATATGCTTCCTCCATGTACGAGGCACTCGACGGTGCCGATTGCCTGCTCATTGCTACCGAGTGGGGAGAGTTTCGGATGCCAGATTTTGAACAAATGAAGACTCGCCTGCGCGCACCTGTCGTCTTCGACGGGCGCAACGTGTACGACCTGGACATGATGAAGCAGCACGGTTTCTATTATGCCAGTGTCGGGCGCCCCACCGTAGACGGGCGAGCACCAGAAGCTCAGTAGGAACCGGTGCTCAACATAACCAACGTGCAACCTTCTACGGCTTCGATATCGTGAGCCTCTGCCAGAGCGGCCAATTCCGGATTCTCGGTGCCCGGGTTGAAGATGATGCGCCTGGGCCGTAAGGAGAGCAGATAATCGTAGTAGGCCGGCTGCCGGGCAGGGCCGACATACAGGGTAATGGTGTGAATCGCTTCTATTGGTGGGGTGCCTACCAGGATGGGCAAACCGTCTATCTGTCCGCTGCGAATGCCCACGGGAACGACCTCATAGCCATGGCGGCGCAAAGCGCGGACGGCTAAATAGGCGTAGCGGTTGGGATTGGGCGTAGCGCCCAAAACGAGCGTTTTCTTCATAACAATCGGCTTAAACGAGGCGATGGGAGCAAAAGTTCCCGCCGCCGGATCAGATAGGTCCTACTTTTGCGCTTGGGGTGAGACCCTTTTTGGTTAAAAAAAACCACCGTTCACCGTGATATTGAGCGACAAGAAGATTTTGGATGCCATCGCCGCCGGCGAAATCGTCATCGAGCCGTTTCGGCGCGAGTGTCTGGGCACCAATTCCTACGACGTGCATCTGGGCAAATACCTGGCGGTGTATCGCGACCGAGTGCTGGATGCGCGCCGCCACAATCAGGTAGTGTTTATCGAAATTCCGGAGGAGGGTTTCGTCTTACAGCCCGGCACGCTCTACTTGGGCGTCACAGAGGAGTACACGGAGACCCACCGCGCGGTACCTTTCCTCGAAGGGAAGAGCAGCGTCGGCCGATTGGGCATCGATATTCATGCCACGGCCGGAAAAGGAGATGTGGGCTTCTCCAACCACTGGACGCTGGAGATCTCTTGCATTCAACCGGTGCGTATATACGCCGGCATGCCTATTGGACAGCTAATTTACTTCCGCGTAGACGGAGAAATAGAGCACTATTATCACCGAAAACCCGACGCCAAGTACAACCGGCGCAGCGACAAGCCCATGGAGAGCATGATGTGGAAAAACTTCGGTTAAAACAACCGGCCGGAGTTTTGACGCTCTCCCGTCATTTTCCGAACCGACTATGGCGTTTTCTCCTCAGACCGGCTACATTTGTCGCATCTAATATTCTCCGGCTCGTTTTATTCCCGTTCCATGAAAGTCAACTCCTTGCCGGTATTTCGGCAGGTTTTTTGACGCTCTTTTGTTGCCTCTGTATTTTTTCAAGAAACATCTCATCACGGGCATGGAACGCAAGTTTGCCTTTTCTTTTTTCAAAACCTATTCCTTCCTCTCGGCGCTGCTGGTCGGCCTGTCGGTAGAGTCCGCCTGGGGCCAGTTGAACGTGGTCTTCCTAAAGACGGACGCAACCTGTGCCGGCCGATGCGACGGATTGGCCATTGCTTTGGGTCAAGGCGGTGCCTTTCCGTACACGTACCAATGGAGCACGGGCGATAGCGGAGCGCAGATAGATAGCCTGTGTGCCGGTACATACACGGTGACCGTGACCGATGCAAATATGGTCACGGCCACGGGCTCGGTTGCCGTTCTTGAGCCCAACCCGCTTATTGTAGCGGTGGCTACGGAAGACCAGATCTGCGGTATAACGCCCGACGGCTCGGCGACTGCGGTGCCTATAGGGGGTACGATTCCTTATACTTACTTATGGAGCACGGGGGAGACCACCGAGAGGATCGACGGCCTGGCGGAAGGGACGTATACGGTAACGGTTACGGATGTCAACGGCTGTTCGGCAGTAGGCGAGGGTTTTGTCTTTTTTCAAAACGAGGGCATCTGGCTCATGGCCACGCCTGTACACATCTCTTGCTTTGGTGCTAACGACGGTCAGGTGTATGCTTCCCCGATGACCGGCACACCGCCTTACACGTATGATTGGGGGCCGGGCTTTCCCGACACGTTCATTATCAAACACCTGCCGCCGGGAGAGTACACCGTGACGGTTACCGATGTCAACGGCTGCTCGAACACGGCGACGGCCGAGGTAGAGGAGCCGCCGCTGTTGGAGGCAGGGGCTGTTTTCACGCCGGCCGCCTGCGGGGCGCCGGGCTCTGTGACGTTGGTGATTAGCGGCGGCACGCCGCCTTACTCGGTTCTTTGGTCGAACGGCGACACTACGCTGACGACCTTGGGACCGGCCGGAGCCGTTAACGTTACCGTTGCGGACGCTAATGGTTGCTCACTGGTGTTAGAACTAGAAATACCGGGCAACAATACCGTAGTTTCGGTGAATGTAGAAAAGTTAGCCGAAGTGCTGTGCTTATTGGGTGGAAGAGCATCCGCTTTAGGCACGGGAGGGTCCGGTATGTACGCTTTTTTGTGGAGTAGAGGCGACACGACGGCAACGGTGAATGGGCTGGCAGCCGGGGTGTACACCGTTACATTGACCGAATCGCCTACCGGGTGCACGGCAACCGCGTCGGTAACAATTGGCGAGCAGGTCTCGTCGCTAAACGTCAAAGGAAGCGCTGTATCGCCGGCGGGCTGCACGGTAGGAGGGAGTGCGACGGCGATGGCTTCAGGTGGCGTGCCGCCTTACATTTACATATGGAACGGAACAGATACGGCACAAACGACGGCGAATTTAAGTGCCGGCCTCAGCGTAGTGGTGGTTATCGACTCTGCCGGCTGTACGGCTGCCGACACCATACTCATCCACAAAGCGCCGCCCTTAATACTGGAAACCGAGATTTTAGACCCGGTTACCTGTGTTTCCGGTGGAAAGGTACAGGCGGTAGCTTCCGGTGGCATCCCACCCTATAGCTTTCTGTGGAGCACTACAGACACGGTAGCCGTTCTTTCGGGATTACAGCCCGGCGCATATTCGGTCACGGCAGTGGATGCAGGTGGCTGCACGGCCGTCGCCTCTGTGCAACTGGTAGACCCGCCGCTGCCGTCGGTGAGTGTGGTGGACATCGCATCCCCCACTTGTGTGCAAGGCGGGCGCATTGTTGTCGAGGGTTCGGGCGGCCTGCTTCCATACCTGTTTGCCTGGAGCAACGGTGTCACAGAGGTCATTGTCGATAACCTGGCGCCCGGCACCTACACGGTAGTACTTACGGACGCCAACGGTTGTAAGGATACACTTGCCGTTAGTCTCGCGGCGCCTCCTTTGCCGCAGGTTACAATAGACGTCCAGGCGCCCGTGACGTGTATTGGTACCGGTGCGCTTCGGGCCGATGCCGGCAGTGGGACACCTCCTTATCTATTCGTGTGGTCGAACGGTGCTGTCGGTGCAACGACAGGCAATCTGGCGGCCGGTGTATATACGGTTACCGTTACGGATGCGGCCGGTTGTACCGCTCAAGCCGAACGCTTATTGCCTGCGCCGCCGGCCGTTGAGGCGTTTATTCAGCAATTCAGCGATGCAGGCTGTGCCGGACCTGGCCGAGCAACGGCCGCCGCCGCCGGCGGTACACCGCCTTTTATTTTTCTGTGGAGCAATGGCGCCACCACGGCTACGGCCGACGGTCTGGCACCGGGCATTTATACCGTTACCGCAACGGATGCCCTGGGATGCTCCGATACGGCAATGGTCTCTATCGGCTCTTCGGGTTCCGGTGGGGTTCGCTTAGGCGACTTCGTTTGGTTCGACGACGACCAGGACGGCATTCAGCATCCCGCGGAGAAAGGTGCCCCGGGGATAAAAGTATATCTCCTTTCCCCTGGCGCGGACTCCCTCTTTTTCACCTCAGACGACGTAGTGCTCGACTCGACAAGCACGGATACTCTGGGCCGTTATTTTTTTGAGTGTGTTGCTGCCGGTCGTTATGTCATTAGGTTTAACGCTCTGCCCTCCGGTTATCAGTTTTCTAAGAAAAAAGCGGGCACTAACCCGTGCCGCGACAGCGATGCCAACAACAACGGCTACACCGATCCTTTTGTCGTATCGGTCGCTCAGGGCGATGACCTGTGCATAGATGCCGGTATACACGTTATCTGCGTCAATGTGACCAAGGCCGGCCTAATTTGTTGCCCGCAGACAATTTGTGAGGGCGAGACGCCGGCTTTGCTCTTCGGCAATCCGCTCTTTCCTCCTCAGGGAGGGGTAGGCCCGTTGGAGTACTTATGGATGCAATACGTTCAACTTGGACCCAACAAGTGGCTGTGGCTACCTATCCCGGGCGCTACAGACTCTGTCTATCAGCCGGGGCCTTTGTATGCCACGGCCTACTTTATGCGCTGCGTGCGGCGGGCCGGCTGTATCAACTTTCTGGAAAGCAATATCATCACCATTACCGTTAAGCCGGCCGGTTCGCCGGGATGTCCGCCTTTTTTCAATGCCTTTACTGCTCGGCGACAGCCTTCCGGTAGCGTTCATTTGACGTGGAGCACACCGCCGGCGGTAACGCGCTATCGCTACGTGGTGGAGCGCTCTGCCGATGCGCAACATTGGAGCGCTATAGGAGAAGTGTGGGGCACCGAACGCATAGACGGCCCTTCTGAATACGAGTGGATGGACTATCTGCCTAATTATGGGATGAACTACTATCGCATCTGCCGTATGGGGCCACTGGGGGTCATCAGCTTTTCCGAGGTGAAGGCCATTGAGGTAGAGGCCGACGCGTACTCTTCGCTGTTGATTTCGCCCAATCCGGTCTCCGACGTTTTATTTGTGCGCAACACCATGCCCTACGACACCGATGCCCACGTGGAAATTTTCGATGCCGCCGGTGCGCTCTTATACGCCGCCGACATCCCACAAGGGCATATGGCATATATACCGGTGTCTACCGCTTACTGGCCGGCCGGGCTGTACTTCGCCCGCATTCGTTGGGCAGGCGGTCAGACGCGTATGGTGAAAGTGAGCAAATTTTGAGAAATGGCGATAGACGGGCCGGTGGAGGGAGTCTGGTGGGTGATCGTCCTCTTTTTGTTGAGCGGCTTGGAAGTCGCTGTCAGTGCTCTGTCGCCGGGCGTACCTGCGCGCAGCCGGTGGGTTTACGGGTTGACGACGGTTTTGCTCTCGCCGGTGCTTTGGATTGCCGTCAAGCAGGGGCCGGTGCTGCCGATAGGGGTTGGTGCACTACTATGGTCGGTAGCGGCTTTTAGCCGGGCGGTCGATACGAGCAGCGGTATACACGGCGCGGCTTTTCTTTTGATGGCTCTGATGGCGGCGCTGTTCTATCCCCCTACAGCCCTGGTTTCCGTACCCTTGGCTTTTGTTTTGACCGCCGAATACCCGCGTTGGCGATTAGGCATAGCGGTCTTTTGGGCCTTCGCCGTTGCCGGTGCACTGTGGAGCTATGCGCAAGGGGTGACCTTCGGTTGGCCGTCCTCGACGGAGTGGTCACTTCGTTATCTTTTCTTTAAATCCGCCGATGCACCGAATATTGTCCTACTTTGGCAACCCTTGGCCCATCCGCGCTTCTTCTTGCTTTTGCCGACATTGTTTTTATTGTTCAAAAAAACCGACGTCAGCCTCTATACTCGGCGTGTATTGGTTTGGTGTTGGGCCTCCTTAATGCTGTATTACAGCGGTGTTTACGTGCTTGAGCCGGCACATCTCTTGTTGGGCTACGTCTTGTTGTTGCTATTACTTTTCCCGGCGTGGGACCGCTTCTTTTCCTACGGGCGTTATTTTTTTCCGCGGCTTACCCTGGCGCTTCTGGGTTTGGCCGTTGCCGTTCAGGTTATCGCCCTGATTTTTTACTGCTGCTGAGCACTACCCTATGAAGGAGATGTCGGAGGGCTCCGATATCTTTGCCTGCATGTATCCGGATTTGTCTTATCTCGCCCACGCCCTATTGGGTACGGAGCCGGACAACTGGCTGGCTGTTTTCAAGACGTTTGGCTTTTTTCTGGCCATTTCTTTTCTGGTCAGCGCTGCGCTGTATTACGTCGAACTGCGGCGCAAGGCTCGGGAAGGGGTCTTTCGCCCGGTGCGGGTGAAGGTGGAAGAGGGCAAGCCGCCGTCGCTAACAGAGGTGTCGAGCAATGCGCTGCTGGGTTTAATAGTTGGGGGCAAGGGTTTTTATGCAGCTCAGCATATAGAGGAGTTTCAGCTAGATCCTGCTGCCGTCATTTTTTCTTCAAAGATGCATTGGCCGGCGGCGTTGGTAGGTGCCGTCCTGTTAGGGGGGCTTATGGGGTGGGAGCGCTGGCGGAAGCGGAAGCAGGTGCCCATTGCGGTCGAGAAAGACATCTGGCCGCACGACCGCATTAGCGACATCACGGTGTGGGCTGCGGTAGGAGGTATCGTCGGAGCGAAGGTGTTTGACCTTTTCGACAATTGGGCGGCCTTTTTAAACGACCCTGCAGGAGCCCTGCTCTCCGGAGGAGGCTTGGCCTTTTACGGAGGCTTGGTGTTGGGTTTTATAGCAGTGGTGGTGTATTTGTACCGCCATCGGATTCCTTTCTTACCGGCGGCCGATGCGGTGGCGCCTGCGTTAGCGGCCGGCTATGGTGTGGGGCGCATCGGCTGTCAGCTGAGCGGCGACGGCGATTGGGGCATCGTCAATCAGCTGCCCAAGCCCGAGTGGCTGAGGTGGTTGCCCGACGGCTGGTGGGCGAGCACGTATCCGCATCACGTGCTCAACACGCCGTACACCGACCCGGTGTCGAGCGTACCCATTGAGGGCTGTACATGGCGCTATTGCATGGAGCTGTCTATGCCGGTATTCCCTACGCCGTTGTACGAGACGCTCATGATGGCCGTCATCTTTGCCGTGTTGTGGGCGCTTCGCCGGCGTTTGCGGGCTCCGGGCATGTTGTTTTTCCTCTACTTGACGCTGGCCGCCGTGGAGCGCTTTTGGATCGAGAAAATTCGCGTTAACGTCCATCATAAGGTCTTCGGCTTTCACATGAGCCAGGCGGAGATCATCTCTTCGCTACTTTTCGCCGTGGGGCTGGTTGGTATGTTGACCGTATGGCTATTGCATCGCCGTTACAGCAACCGTATGGCTTCGGTGCAGTCTTAGGAAATGGCTTCCTTTTGCTTTTTTTTTGTTGCCGGATGTAGGCGGCTACGCCGCGCGTCAGCAGCCATTGTCCTAATAAGTAGGTGCCCATAACGGCCGCATCGCTGTAGGTAAACGGCTGCTTAAAACGCGCTGCGGCCAGTAAGCAATCGGACAACAAGAAGAGCAAAGCACCTGACATAGCTTGTGAAAAGGCCACTTCGCCCAAGCGCCGGCGCGCGTGCAATACCGACAAGACCATCCCCGTCAGCGCAGCGCTGTAAAGCACCACCGGCAGCCGCAACCCCACCGGAACCCCGGGCAATAGCCAATACAGGAAGCCGGTCAAAAAAGATAAAACGGCGACTGCCGATAGAGGTGACTGATGTAAAAAACCCTTCGAGCGACCTACTTCGGCAATAAAACCACCCGAGTAGGACAGCTGGGCAAGCAAGAAGGCAAATACTCCCGTCAGGAAGAACGCTTCCCCATCGAACAATAGCAACACATCGCCTACTGCAGAAAAGAGCAACCCCGCCAAGATGGAACTGCGCAAAAAACGCCTCACCAAGGGAGTGGCGCTCAAAAACCAGGTGGCCAACGCAAGCATCAGCCAAGGCTTCGTCCAGGCGGATAGCTCTCTGTGCTCCACGATAGAAGCTCCTATGTGAGCCAGCGATAGCACAGAGTAGGCCCAAAGCGATGCTGGTTGTAGTGTTTTCATAGAGCAAGGTTACATCTTGTTTTTCAATTTGCCCAATAGCCGCCGAAAAAATCGCCTCCCATCACATCCAGGATGCTGTTTTTATGCAGATGGCAGGGGAATATTTCTTAATCGACAACCTCGACGTCGTAGTGAGCAGTCTGCCTTGCAAAAGCAGTGGAACGGATAAGCTTCTATTCAGAGGAAGAATGCGTTCTACACAAAAACCGGCGGAGATGTTCTTACAAAGGGCGTTCGGGCGTCTCACCGCGATGATTCTACGTCGAAAGTCTACTGTCCTATTGTAACAGGATAACGTCGACTACACATTTCCACCTCTCATTTTTTTGCACTCTTGTTATTGGTTTCATCTGCAGTTAACCAACGACATTAGCCTCTAAAAAAAGGTGAGCGACTATGGTTATCCACATTCAGAGTCTTCATTTTAAGGCCGATGAAAAGCTGCAGGAATACGTTCGCGAGAAGGTGAGCAAGCTGTTTAGCGTCAATGGGAAAATTATCCGGGCAGAAGTAACGCTATCCGAGGGCAACACCGGTGTCAACCGCTGCTCGTGTGAGATTCGCCTGATGGTGCCCGGCCATGATTGTTTGGCCAGCAAGAGCGCCGACTCACATAAAAAGGCCGTGCATGCGACCGTGAACACATTGCTGCGCCGCTTGCGCGATGAAAAGAAGCGGTAGCCGTGGCCTATAGCGCAATTATCGGACAAAAGGGCGTTTCCGTCGAGTGTTAACCGCGTGACCGGAGCCGAAAGTCGTAACTTTATGCGGCTTGAGGCGTTGTTCTCGTTGCCTTCAGATGCGCTACTGCCCTCTCCGGATTTTTTTACCTTACATTTTTTGTCGCATTTTTCATGGATACGTTAAAACAGCTTTTTTTTGAGAAATCACAAGTACTGAAGAAGGAAATTAAGGACATACTCCAGGTTCACGGTCAGGTGAAGGTGGATGAGGTCTCCGTTGAACAGGTGTACGGCGGCATGCGCGACATCGTGTGCATGTTGTGGGAGCCGTCGCTGTTAGACCCCCAGGAGGGCATCCGTTTTCGCGGCTTTTCCATACCGGAGCTGCGCGAAAAGCTACCTCGGGCGCCTCAGGGTAAAGAGCCGTTGCCGGAGGGCCTTTTTTGGTTATTGCTGGTGGGGGAGATTCCTACGCGCGACCAGGTAAAATGGCTTACCGAAAACTGGGTGCGCCGGGCCAACGTTCCGGACCACGTCTTTCGCACCATTGAAGCGCTGCCGATAGAGACGCACCCCATGACCCAGCTGTCGGTGGGCATTATGGCCATGCAGAATACGAGTGTCTTTGCGCAGCGCTACAACAGCGGCATGAACAAGACAGAGTACTGGGATGCCACCTACGAGGATGCCATGAACCTGATTGCGCGCCTTCCGCGCATTGCTGCCTACATCTATCGGCGCATTTACTACAAAGGAGATGTCGTTCTGCCCGATATTTCTTTAGACTGGGCCGGTAATTATGCGCACATGCTGGGCTTTGAAGACTCGGGCTTTAAGGAATACATGCGCTTGTTTTTAACCATTCACGCCGACCACGAAGGCGGCAATGCGTCGGCACACACCATGCATTTGGTGGGCTCTACGCTGAGCGACCCGTATTTGTCTTTGAGCGCAGCCTTTAACGCCCTGGCCGGTCCGTTGCACGGTTTGGCCAACCAGGAGGTCATTCGATGGATACTCAAAATGGTAGACACCTTGGGAACATCGCGTCCTACCCGCGAGCAAATTGCGGAGTACGTCAAGAGTACCCTGGCCGGTGGGCGCGTTATTCCCGGCTATGGCCATGCGGTGTTGCGCCAGCCCGACCCGCGCTTTATGGCACAGCGCCAGTTTGCAGAGGACAACGCGTCCGACAGCGACCTGGTTAGGATTGTGTGGAAGATTTTTGACGTGGTACCGCCTATTTTGGGCAGCTTGGGCAAAGTGCGCAATCCTTGGCCTAATGTAGACGCCCACTCAGGAGCCTTGCTCATGCACTACGGGTTGAAAGAGCACAACTACTACACCGTTCTCTTTGCCGTTAGCCGCGCTTTAGGAGTTTTGGCGGCCCAATGCTGGGCGCGGGCCTTAGGGCTTCCGCTGGAGCGCCCTAAGTCGGTGACGACGGATTGGATTAAAGAGTTTTTGGAGAAAAAAACTGCCACAGGCGAGGCGGTGTCGATACAGCAAGCCTAAGCGCATGGTCGCCATCATCATGGGTTCGGACTCCGACCTGGCCGTCATGCAAAAAGCGGCCGAGGTACTGACGGAACTGAAGGTACCCTTTGAGATAACGATCGTATCGGCTCATCGTACGCCGGAGCGGATGTTTCACTTTGCCCGCACGGCATACGCGCGCGGCATACGGGTGATTATAGCCGGAGCGGGCGGTGCGGCTCATCTACCGGGTATGGTGGCCGCACTCTCTCCTCTGCCCGTGATCGGCGTGCCGGTGAAGTCGTCCAACTCCTTAGACGGCTGGGACAGCATCCTATCCATCTTGCAGATGCCAGAGGGTGTTCCGGTGGCTACCGTAGCCCTCAATGCGGCGCGCAACGCGGGCATCTTGGCCGCTCAGATGCTGGCTATTGGCGACCCGGCTCTAATGACGCGTCTGGAAGCGTATAAAAAGAGCCTTGAAGCTGCCGTGCTGGAGAAAGCCACTCGCCTCGAGCGAGGCGAGTGGCCTCCTCACACGACGCGCTGATGCCAGCTTTGTCCGAAGGGTACGAGCCAGCGCTCGTGCAAATCTCGCTTGGTTTGTACCAATGTGTTGACGACGAGGGTATCGGGGCGAATGTGTTGCTGCGCTACTCGACGGGCAAATTCATCTCGGTGGGCCACGTACAGCCGCTCCTCTTCTACCCAGGCAAAGTGCATGCGGTCCATCAGGTCTACCCCTAGCTGGTAACTCATGGCCTCTAGGAAGTGAACCGAGTGGTCTATCGCACAGCCACTGGCCGGGGCCAACGTCTCATCTACCATGAGCACGATAAACCGGCGGGCGAAGACCTCGCCCACAGCCTTGAGCGCTCGGTTGTGGGCCGTCCAGCGCTGCACAAAGTCGTTCAGGGCTTCCTGTAGCGCGGCTACTTCTGCTTCGCTTAAGGGGCGCGAGGCGACATACACCCATACGCGCGAAGCATCGTCGAAGCCCGGCGAGTAGGCGATATCGGGTGTTAAGGTGCGCATGGGCCGATATTTAGAGCGATTGCAAAATCATTTCCGAAAGGTCGTAGATCATGATGTGTTCGTTTTTCTCCTTTGCCTTCAGGCCATCCTGGAGCATGGTAATGCAAAAGGGGCAGTTGGCGGCAACGACTTGGGGTTGCGTCTCGAGGGCTTCTTCGATGCGCTCGAGGTTGATGCGTTTGTCGCCGGGCTCGTCCTCCTTCCACATTTGGGCTCCTCCGGCTCCGCAACAGAGGCCGTTTTTGCGCGAGCGTTTCATCTCTACCAACTCGATGTCCAGAGCCTCTAAGAGCGCCCGCGGCGCTTCGTACACGTCGTTGGCGCGCCCTAGATAGCAGGAGTCGTGATAGGTGATGCGTTTGCCCGCAAAGGTTCCGCCTTCCTTGAGCCGAAGGCGACCGCTTTGGATGAGTTCTTGCAGCAGTTGGGTGTGGTGCACCACTTCGTAGTGACCTCCCAGAGCGGGATACTCGTTCTTCAGGGTATTGAAGCAATGCGGGCAAGCGGTAACGATCTTCTTTACTCCATAGAGGTTGAGCGTTTCGATGTTGGTTAGGGCCAGCATTTGGAAGAGAAACTCGTTTCCGGCGCGGCGGGCAGGGTCGCCCGTGCAGCGTTCTTCTTGGCCCAGTATGGCGAAGGAGATGCCAACATGGCGGAGTATTTCGCACAAGGCTCGGGTTACCTTTTGCGCTCGTGCGTCGTAAGAGCCGGCACAACCCACCCAGAAGAGGATATCGGGTGTTTGCCCTTCGGCCTGCATTTCGGCCATCGTTTTGGCGAGCATGGTGAGATGAGAAATCTGAGAGGTGAAGGTAAAAGACGCTTCTCGTTTCAATAGCGCCAGGCGTCGCGCGGATCGTTCATGGCCCATGCGGCGCCGTTGTTCTCTAAGGCATTGAAGAGCGGCAGCCAATCGGCAGGGCCGGTGCCTTGTGTGAGGATTTCGTAGCGGCGCATTTGCACGATGACGTCCAGAGGGTTGATGAGCACCGGGCAGGCCTCTACACAGGCGTTGCAAGTAGTGCAGGCGTGCAGTTCTTCCGGGCTGATGTAATCGAAAAGGCTTTTGCCGTCGTTGTAATTGTCGCGGTGTTGTCGCCCGGAGGCGATGGCGGCGCCCACCTCCTCTGCGCGGTCGCGCACGGCCATGACGACTTTGCGGGGGCTGAGTTTCTTGCCGGTGATGTTAGCCGGACAGACGGCGGTGCAGCGGCCGCACTCCGTGCAAGCGTAAGCCTGCAAGATGTTTTTCCAACTTAGGCTGAAGACATCATTGGCTCCAAAGGTCGGCACCTCAGAGGGCGCTTGTGCCTCGGATGGGTCCAATCCCATGAGAATGCGCACTTCCTTTTGTACCTCCGGCATGTGTGGCAACTGGCCCTTTGGCGTCAGTCGGGCGTACCACGTAGCGGGAAAAGCCAGCAGAATGTGCAGGTGTTTAGAGTAGGGCAAATAACACAAGAAGCCCAAAACCGTCAGAATGTGCAGCCACCACCCGAGGCGCTCGAGCCCTATCAGTACGGGTGTGCTCAACCGGTCAAAGAGCGCCGGCCCTAACCATTGGCTGATGAAAAACGGCTCGGTTGGCACGTAAGAGGCCACTTGGCGGCTTTGAAGGACGACGTCTGCACCGTTCATCGTGAAGATGCCTGCGATGAGGATGATCTCGCCAATGAGGATGTAATTGGCGTCGCGGAAAGGCCATCCCTTCATCTCAGGTTTCCAAAAACGCGGCACTTTCAATAGGTTGCGCCGCGCTAAAAAGGCCAGAGTCGCTACCAGTGCCAACACCGACAACCCTTCGATGAAACCGATGACGAAGGAATAGAAACCGCCCAGATAGGGGGCAAAGAAGCGGTGTTGCCCCGTCAGCCCGTCGATGAGAATCTCGATGAGCTCTACCTGAGTAATGAGAAAGGCCACGTAGATGAACAGGTGGAGTATGGCCGGCGTCCAGTTTTTGAACATCTTCTGCTGGCCAAAGGCCACCAGCAGTACGTTGCGCCAGCGCTTCGCCCGATGATCATCTGTGGGCTCCGGCTTGCCCAGTTGGATATTCCGCCACACCTGGCGATAGCCGCGGTAGGCAAACCACCCGGCCACCGTTAGGGCAGCGATAAAGGCTAATATAGACAGCATACGAAAACCGCTTTGAGGGCGAAAAGTACGGCAATAACAACGGACTTTTGTGCTCGTTCAAGCGAAGCTTCGCCGTGCCTGAGTCCGATCTTCGCAGGCGCGCGTTGTGCGTATCTTTGTCGGGCGTATGAGGATATTAGACCATCGGCAAATCGAGCAAAAAATCCGGCGATTGGCCATCCAAATCTTAGAGCGCCACTATGGTGAAAGCGAAATCGTGCTGGCCGGCCTGAACGACAACGGCCTGGCCCTTGCCCGGCGCCTGTTGGTCGATTTGCGCGCGTTAGCACCCGAAGATATGAAATTTACCCTGACGCGCATTCGGCTCAATCCCGCCCATCCGCTCGAGTACGCTCCCTTCGTCGAAATGCCGACGGAATACCTGCGCGACAAAATTATTGTCGTAACCGATGACGTGGCCAACACCGGGCGCACCCTGTTCTTTGCCATGCGGCCGCTGCTGGAGGCCTTGCCTCGCCGAGTAGAAGTAGCGGTGCTGGTAGACCGGAAGCATAAGTCCTTTCCTGTTCAGCCCGACTACGTGGGGCTCTCCCTTTATACCACTATGCGCGACAACATCGAGGTACACATAGGGGAAGGAGCGCAAGAGTCGGCCGCTTACCTCTTTTAACGAGAACGTTGCTCCTCCTCGCCCCCGTTGTAGTGGGTCTGTGCGCTAAACCACTCTGCCAACAGTTGCCGTTGTGCCGGGCTCAATCGCGCCTCGGGGTGCATCCACGTGTAGCTGCGTAGCGGCATCTCACCATCTAAAACGACCTCCGAGCACTCTTTAAGGACAAGCAGTTGTTCGTGGGCAGGGATGTGGCCAAAGGTGCTAAAGTTTATGTGCTCTCGCCCTTCCTCCACGTGGTGGGCTATCCACCACGATATCGGCGCAATTTGGCCGTACCACGGATAATGCGTATGATAAGAGTGACAGTCGTAACACGCCTCTTTGAGCAAGACGTCGATTTCCGGCGGTACCTGCAGCACGGCGCCCAGATCGGCGGCCGCATGGGCCTTAGGAGCCGTATAGTCCGGGCGGATAAGCTGGATAATCACAAGCAAAGCCAGCGCGCCGAACAGGAGGTGTTTTCTTCTTACCATAGTAAGCGGATGCGTTCTTTTTGTGTATCGCCAAAGGTACACACACTCGAAGCAAGCGCACCTAAGACGACATTGAAGCCCTCCGGCTCGTGAAAAGGTAACCGTAACTTCATGTTTGCTTAACCGCTGTGCGGCCGTTCGCCTTTTATTTTTGCCTTACTTTATTTTTAGAAGATGCAATTAAACCGCTAAAAAAATTCCCGCGCTGAACTCGTTGCCTGCCTATCTTTCCTCTTTTGGGTCGCTCGCTCTGGATGCTGTGGTGCTCGCCCTTCTTTGTGCTCCAGACATTTTCGGATGGTTTTCTTCAGCGCGGGCTCTTTAGACATGGTGCTTTTTAATAAAGAAGATATAACCGCTGGAAATGAAAAGAACGGTTGATATTGTTATCCTTTCCGATGTTCACTTAGGCACTTATGGTTGTCACGCGCGCGAACTGTTGAATTATCTGAAAGGCATTCGCCCTAAGGCGTTGGTGCTTAACGGTGACATTTTTGATATTTGGTATTTCAAAAAAAGCTATTTTCCCAAAGAGCACCTGGAAGTAGTACGCCGCATTTTGAAGATGGCGGCAGAGGGTACTAAGGTTTACTACCTCACGGGCAATCACGATGACTTGCTGCGTAAGTTTGGGGAAATGACTTTTGGCCTGGTGCATCTGCGCAACAAGCTGGTGTTTCAAATAGACGGCAAGACCCATTGGGTTTTTCACGGCGATGTGTTTGACGCGAGCATTCAACGGGCACGTTGGTTGGCACGATTGGGCAGCGAGGGTTACGACCTCCTTATCCGCATCAATCGCCTGATTAATCGCACGCGGGGCCTATTCGGCATGCCACCGGTGTCTTTTGCGGCCCGGGTGAAAAAGTCGGTGAAAGGTGCGGTGAAGTACATCAGCGATTTTGAAGATACGGCCATCCAGTTGGCGGCGGAGAAGGGCTACGACTACGTTATCTGTGGGCATATTCATCGCCCACAGATACGCCAGGTGACGGCGGCCAACGGCCGACAAGTTACTTACATGAACAGTGGAGACTGGGTAGAACATCTCACTGCTCTGGAGTTTGTCCGCGGGGAATGGAGTATTTATCAGTATGATGCCTCGCTGTACGAGGTCGTCAGCCCGCGCCTGCGCGTGCCGGAGCGCGAGCCTCGCTTGTATTCGCTGCGCCGAGAGGAGGTGCTGCCCGGCAATAGCCTGAGCGCCCTGGAATCGATTTAGCCGTTTGCCGGAAAACTGGCGTAATCTCGGCCGGATATGGTTCGAATAGGTGTTCGCGTTGTTTCAGATGCCGGTATGGTCCTATGCCGCTATTAGCTTGTTAAAATCAGAGCGGCTGATTTTTTCGGCGGCGTAGGCGCGATCGACAATCAGTTTTTTTTGCTCGCCCTTGATTTCTTGGCTGGGGTCAAACATCGCATCCGTCAGGATGGCTTCGCACAGCGAGCGAAGGCCCCGAGCGCCCAACCGGTATTCGATAGCCTTTTCGGCAATGTACCGAACGGCATCGGGCGTGATTTCTAAATCGATGCCCTCCAAGGCGAACAATTGCTTGTACTGACGCACCAGGGCGTTGCGCGGCAGAGTAAGTATTTTTTCCAAGGTGTTGGCATCCAGCGGGTCGAGGTTGACGATAACCGGCAGGCGACCGACCAGCTCGGGTATGAGCCCGTACTGCTTGACGTCTTGAGCACTGACGTATTGGAGTAGGTTGTCTCGGTCAAACTCGGCGGCCCCTTGTGGTTTGGTAAAGCCGATGACTTGGGTGTTGATGCGACGGGCGATGATTTTTTCGATGCCGTCGAAGGCTCCGCCGCAGATGAAGAGGATGTTTTCCGTGTTGACTTTCACCATTTTCTGCTCGGGGTGCTTGCGGCCGCCTTGAGGGGGGACGAGCACCTCTGAGCCTTCCAGCATCTTGAGTAGGGCTTGTTGTACGCCTTCGCCGGAGACATCGCGAGTAATGGAGGGATTGTCCTGCTTGCGGGCGATTTTGTCTATTTCATCGATGTAAACGATACCGTGTTCCGCTGCGGCGACTTCGTAATCGCATGCTTGCAGCAGGCGGGAGAGGATGCTCTCCACATCTTCGCCGACATAGCCGGCCTCGGTGAAGACGGTTGCATCCACGATGGTAAACGGTACGTTGAGCAGGCGAGCAATCGTCTTGGCCAGTAAGGTCTTGCCCGTCCCGGTATGGCCTATGAGCAGGATGTTGGATTTCTCGATTTCTACGGCATCCTTATTGCCTGCGGCCTTGTTCCTCTGGGCCTGCTGTACACGCTTATAGTGGTTGTAAACGGCTACGGCCAACACTTTTTTCGCTCTGTCCTGGCCTATGACGTATTGGTCGAGAAATTCCTTTACCTGGGGAGGAGGGATAAGCTTTAAGGCGTGAGCGGCGCGAGAGCCCTTGACTTTGCCCTTTTGGTGTAGATGCTCCTCTACCACCTCGTAGGCTTTTTCTACGCAAGACTCGCAGATTTGCGCTTCCAGCCCGGAAATGAGCATCATCACTTCTTCGGCCTCTCGCCCGCAGAAGTGACAATACCCGGAAGTGCGCTTCTTGTTGGGCATAGGGTTATTTGGAATTAGAAGATTTTCGAGGATTCTGGCGGTCGAGCACCTCGTCTACGATGCCGTAAGTTTTGGCTTCTTCGGCACTCATCCAGTTGTCTCGGTCGCAGTCTTCCATGATTTTTTCAAAGGTTTGCCCGGTGTGGGCAGCCAGTACCTCATAGAGGCTCTTCTGCATCTTCTTAATAAGGCGGTAGGTAATTTCGATATCCGACACCTGTCCTTGAGCTCCGCCCATGGGTTGGTGTATCATGACATGGCTGTGATAAAGACAGCTGCGCTTTCCTTTAGCGCCGGCTGCCAATAGGACGGCGGCCATAGAGGCGGCCAGACCGGTGCAGATGGTTGCCACGTCGGGGGCCACGTATTGCATGGTGTCGTAAATGCCTAAGCCATCGATAACCGATCCGCCTGGGCTGTTGATGAAGAGCTGGATATCGCGCTTGGGGTCGGTAGATTCCAGGAACAGCAGCTGGGCTTGAATGACATTGGCCACATAGTCGTTGACGGGCACTCCCATAAAAATGATGCGGTCCATCATCAAGCGGCTAAAGACGTCCATGGCGACTACATTCATTTGCCGCTCTTCGATCACGGCAGGTGTGAACGCGCGTATTTGAGGCACGGCGGCCGCCGTGGTGGACTCAATGTATCTCTCCAGATGCATGCTGCTCATGCCCAAGTGGCGAGTAGCGAACCGCTGAAATTCCTTTTTATCGAACATAGTGGGTATTTTTTTATAGAAAACAATAAAGCCGGCTGAGTGGTTCCGCCGCCGGCATCAAGCCGTCTCGTCCGCCGAAGTAAGAGGGAGCTCGCCGGCTACAGAGGCCGCAGGGCTTTGTTCGGCAGACTCACGCATCCGGCGCCGCCATTCGTCGAGCTGTTCGGGTCGCATATGGCGCTCCTTTATCCTTACGTATTGCGGCAGGGCAGCGGCGATGAGCCGGTAGGTGAGGCGCTCGTAAGCCTTCCGCGTTACTTCGGGGTCGTCCAGCATGCGCCGAACAAAACTTTCCAGAAGGTGCTCCAAGCCTATCATTTGCAAGTACTCATAGGCTTGGTCCACCACCTCCCTGACGACGGCTTCTTTGTCGGGGTAGGCCTGCGTGAGTTCCTTGAGGCGGTCGAGGAGAAAGCGGCGCTTGTGGGCGCGCAAAAAGTTTTCATACTTCTGAACGTCGGAGAGGTCTCCCTCGAGTTTTGTCCGGAAGAGCGCCCGCATGTACCGGTCCGGCAACGCGATGGGATTAATTTGCTCCAGGCGTCTCAGAACGTTGTCCACAAAGTCTTGGGCAATAATATCGGTGTAATTGCTTTCTATGGCTTTTCGCAGAACTTCAAAAGCTTGCTCCTGGGTATGGACCGAAGGGCCGAGTCTTTTTTGGAAAAGTTCCTCGGTTAGAGGGGCCGGCTCTCGGCGTAGAATGCTGACGATGCTCACTTCGAACCAGTCGCCTACTTCTTGCTTCCACTCGTCCGGGATACCGAGCTGCCGTTTAAAAAAGTACTCGGAAACGGCTTCTCGCCAAGCGCCCAAGCGCACTGGAAGGCTATCACCGGCAGAACGCCCTAAGAGGGCCTCTTTGATATCCTCGGGGGTGCTCTCCAATAGCGAAAAGGTAATGCGGTTTTGCCAGCCGCCTTCTCGCAGCTGCTCGCCGGACAGTTCCACGGCGTCCACCTCCACTGCGTCTCCTATGGCGGCGCCATCCTCTACCGCTCTATCCTCGCCCTCAGATAGGGCTATTTTTTTTAGCTCTCCGGCCAACCGCTCCTCCGGCACGTCCAGCACTATCTTTTCGTACTCGTCCTGCAGGCTGAGCCCCTTAACCTCCGATGGATACAGCCCTACTTCAAAGCAAACGCGATATTCCTCCTGAATTTTGTTCAGCCTCAGCGACGGAAGGGCATTTTCTTTGTTAATCAAGATGGGGTCGCCTATAAGAGGACGAGTATTTTTTTTCCAAAACTCGTTCATCACTTCCTCGAGGCGCTCTTGAAAAACATCGGCGAGGATACCGTCGCCGTACCGATGGCGGATGAGTTCTTTGGGCACATGGCCCGGTCGAAAGCCCTTGATGTTACCCTTTGCGGCGATTCGCTTAATTTCGGACTGTACTTTGGGAAGCAAATCTTCTTTGGTGAGCACTACTTCCAGCTGCAAGATGCTCTCGTCTTCGAGAAGGCGCTCTTCTATGTGCGGCATGAGCGAATAGATGTTTAGGCTACCGGTGCGGGTGGAGGGACTCGAACCCTCAAGCCTTTCGGCGCCAGATCCTAAGTCTGGTACGTCTACCAATTTCGCCACACCCGCAGGATAGGAAATATCGCGTAAGGAGCGCAAAGATAGGGTGAGGCGGGCTTACGCGAAACGAATTTTCTCAAAACGTTAACAATGTGAAAATCGCCCTGCCCGAATGCGGTACTTTTACTTAGTTTTGAGCTGAAAAGATGGCGTATATGTCGGATTTGGCACCTTTCTCTGTAGCTACGGAAGAATATACCCGCATCCTTCGGCGAGGGTATCGGAGTATTCTTCGCGGTCTTCCTAAGCCACTCAGCCCGGAGGACCGCAGGGCTATTCGCGCTGCGCTCGATTTGGCGGCCGAGGCTCATCGAGAACAAACGCGCAAAACGGGCGAGCCGTACATTTTGCATCCCATAGAGGTGGCGCGGATTTGCGTGGAGGAGATCGGACTGGGCCCTACGGCCGTTGTCTGTGCTCTGTTGCACGACGTAGTGGAGGACACCTCGGTAAGCCTCGATATCATTCGCGAGCGCTTCGGAGAGCGAGTAGCGCTTATCGTAGATGGCTTGACGAAGCTCAAAGGCATGGAGGGAAGCCCCTTCCGACAGGCGGAAAACTTGGCCCGAGTCATGCGCGCCATGCTGATAGATGTGCGGGTGGTGCTTATTAAGATGGCCGACCGCTTGCACAATTTGCGTACCATAAACGCCATGCCTAAGCACGCGCAGATTCGCATCGCTGCCGAAACCGACACCATCTATACGCCTTTAGCTCATCGGCTCGGCCTGTACAACATCAAATCCGAATTTCAGGATATCTGGCTCAAGATTACGCGGCCCGAAGAGTACCGAGAGATTGCCGATAAATTAGCCCAGACCAAACGAGCGCGCGAGCAATACATCCGCGATTTTATCCGCCCCTTGGAGGAGGCCTTGAGCCAACAAATGAAGGGGGTGAAATTCCGAATCTTAGGGCGCCCTAAGAGCATCTACTCCATCTGGAGCAAAATGCACAAAAAAGAGGTCGCTTTCGAGGATATCTACGACCTCTTTGCCATACGCATCATCTTGGATGTGCCCTTTGAAGAAGAGCGCTTGGCCTGCTGGCAGGCTTATGCCATTGTTACGGACATTTACCAGAACATCCCCTCGCGCCAAAAAGATTGGATAACCAACCCCAAGGCCAACGGCTATGAGTCGCTCCACACCTCTGTGATCGGCCCCGGCGGCAAATACGTGGAGGTGCAAATCCGCACGGAGCGCATGGATGAAATCGCCGAGCGCGGCTATGCCGCCCACTGGAAGTACAAGGGCCTGAAGCTGCTCAATCGAAACGAAAACGTCTTCGACAAATGGTTTGATAAAATCCGCGAGGCCTTAGAAAACAACGATGCGGCCAACGCCAACGAGATCATGATCAACGTCGAGGGCGAGCTCTTCTCCGAAGAAGTCTACGTCTTGACGCCCAAAGGCGAGATGCGCTTCCTGCGCGAAGGCGCCACGGCCTTGGATTTTGCCTTCGACATTCATTCCGACATCGGCTGCACCTGCCGAGCCATCCGCGTCAACGGCAGCATCGTTCCTTTCAACTACGTGCTTAAAAACGGCGACCAAGTATCGGTCGAGACCGATCGCAGCTGCCGCCCCTCGCCGGATTGGCTCAAATACGTAACTACCTCCAAGGCTAAGACGCGCATCCGCGCGGCACTGAAAGAAGAAAAACGGCGCCTGGCTGCCGAAGGTCTCGAAATCTTGCGGCGCAAACTGAAACGGCTGTTCAACTGCGCCGCTGAAGAACACGCCGACGCTCTTGCCAAATGGTACGGTTTCACCGACCGATTGGAATTCCTCGTCGCCGTAGCGCTCGAGCAGGTGAACTTGGCCAAACTAAAAGCGCTTCGACTCGACGGTTCGCGCTTGATACCTAAGGAAGACTCCCTGTCCCCCGTTAGCTCTTCTCAGTTCGTCCTTGTGCCGTCGAACAGTAAGTCTGCCTCGGGCTCTAATACCGTCATCATCAACGGCGAACCGGGTAATCACTTCAACCATTCCTTCGCCTCCTGCTGCAACCCCGTGCCGGGCGATTCCATTTTTGCCTACGTGAGCCTGAAAGACGGCGCGGCTAAGATTCATCGCACTACTTGCCCTAACGCTGCCCACCTGATTGCGCATTACAGCTATCGAATCTTACCCGCCGAATGGGGCAATACGGCGCAAACCCATTTCTTGGCTACCATTTATGTCACCGGCATAGACGACGGCCCCGGCGTCATTCAGCGCATTTCCGACCACATTTCCAGTATGGGTATCAATGTGCGCTCTTTCTCCATCGCCGGCGAGGGAGGATACTTTGAGGGCCGCATCTCCATGGTCGTGGCCAATGTCCATCAGTTGAACCAGATCATTAAAGCCCTCAAGCAACTCAAATTTGTTGCCTCTGTCGGTCGCGTGGAGTGAGGCCAAGGACCTCTTTCTCCCTCGCACCCGGAAAAGAATATTTCTCGAGCTACTCACAAGATGTTGTTTTACAATGTTTTGTGTAAATACCGAATTTATTTTGAAAAAAAATCTGTCAAATTTTTTGTTTTAAAAACAAAAACAGTTCAAATTTGCCTCATCAATACCGCCTTGTAGTTGCCTAAAGGCGTGGCGGGAGGTAGTAAGCGTCCACTTAAATAAACGAGTTCGGCCATGATTAGAGACGACCGCATCGAGTTAAACAAGCGCTTTGTTGAGGCATTTCGCCTGCTGGAACAGCGCGGGGACATCGTCAAGAACGACCGCAACGGCAGAGGAATGGGCGATGTAGCGGAGAAAGTGCTGGGCAAACGCGCCTACGGCCATATCATCCGCGCGTTCCTGTCGCCCAACAACAAGCGCGTCATAGACTATAGCCAGGCCAAGGCTTTTTGCCGCGCCTATGGCATCAACGAGCTGTGGATGATTTACGGCATCGGTCATCCCTTCGGCTTTGAAGAGCAGATGGGCATCTCGCTGCGCGAGCACAAATTGATGCCGGGCAAGGGCGGCAACATCTGGTACACCACTGCCCGCGCTTTTGCCGGCTCTACGGTAGGCAGCGAGTGGCCCGAAGATGGTACTTATTTCTCCATACCCGGCGTGAGCGCGGGCGGGGGGCGTTTAGTGGCCTTTCAGATTGAAGGGAACTCGATGGAGCCGGTTATCCACAACGGCGACATTGTGGTCTGCCGCGAAGTGGAGGAGATTAGCGACATCCGCGATAACGAGATTTACACCGTGCGCAGCGAAGGCCAGCTGTGGGTCAAGTATGTGCAGAAGCAATACGACGGCACCGGTCGCCTAGCCCGTTTGAAGCTCATTTCGGCTAATTACTTCGACCACGACCCCTTCGAGGTAGAGGTCAATGAGACCATGCGCCTTTACAAAGTCGTCCGCAAGATCAGCGCGGTGTAGATAAGAGATAATTTCCTGCTGTTTGTTGTTTTTTCGGCCTCCCGGTGTCAATCATCGGAGAGGCTATTTTCTTGCTGTTCAGGAGCGGCCTCTTGAGTTGGCACCTCTTCTTCGAGCGCCTGCCCATCGGTAGTAGGAGCTGCCGCCGGAGCCGAGGGCCGATGCTCCGACAGCTCTTCGCGAAAGAAGCGGCGCTGAAATAATAGGATGATGGCGACACCCACGGTGATAGACGCGTCGGCTATGTTAAAGATCGGGCTAAAAAATAGCCACTCCTCGCCACCGATCCACGGCAGCCATTCCGGCATGCGCAGCCAAGCTATGGGGAAATAGAACATATCCACTACCTTGCCGTGCAAGAAGGTACCGTAACCCTGCCCCGGCGGCACAAGGCGGGCGGGCACGCAATCGTGGTAAGGCGACTCGGTGAAGATAAGCCCGTAAAAAGCGCTGTCGATAATGTTGCCTATGGCGCCGGCCGTAATAAGCCCTACGCTATACAAAAAGCCCTCCGGCGCCTGAACACGTATCAGCAGGCGCAGGTACCAGATGAGCGCCGCCACCATGAAGATGCGAAAGAGGCTGAGCAAGAGCTTGCCGTACTCCCAGCCAAACGTGATGCCGAAGGCCATCCCCTCGTTCTCCACAAAGTGCAACCGCGCCCAGTTCAAACCCAAAAGAGGGACGTCTTGGTTGTAGCAAAAAGTCGTCTTAATGTAGAACTTCAGCGCCTGGTCTATGGCCAGCACGAAGAGGATGAGCAGCAAGACCCGATAAGAGCGTTTCAAGTGCGTGCGTTTTGATTGAGATGGAAACAGGCACAAAGATGCGATGCGCCGTGTTTTCGAGGACAAAGGCGTAAATCTTTCGATATTTGCCGGCCTTGACTCAGCAAATCGAAGTGCCATGGCAAAGAACAAGGGGAAAGCCCAACCTGTTGCACCGCAAAAATCGCAGCGCACCAAAACCCTTACACTCAAGCGAGCGGCTGCTCAACCTTCGCGGTCGTTGACCCAGACGTTCGAGCCGGGCTTTTGGCGGCATCACTGGCCGGCAGCCCTTGTCCTGATGGGCGTCGCCTTTTTGCTCTACGGCGTTACGGTAACCTACGGCTATATTCTCGACGATGAGATGGTCTTTTGGAAAAACGCCTACGTTAAGCAAGGACTCAAGGGCATCCGCGACATCTTCGCCCACGATAGCTTCATGGGCTATTTCCAAAAGAAAGAGAACCTGCTGTTGCTCGAAGGCGGTCGCTATCGGCCGTTGTCGCTGGCCACCTTTGCCGTAGAGGTGCAGCTCTTCGGTGAAAACCACCCCGGCATCAGCCATTTCATCAATATCTTACTCTACGGCTTGACCGGGGTTTTGCTTTATCGCCTGTTGCTGGGCCTATTTCCGCTGAAACCCGACGGCGTGTGGTACTTCAGCGTGGCTTTTCTATGTGCTTTGGTCTTCTTGGCCCATCCGCTGCACTCGGAGGCAGTGGCCAACATCAAGGGTCGAGACGAAATTTTAGCGCTTTTGTGCAGCTTAGGCGCTCTATACGCCTGCCTGAAGTATTTCGACACGCATAGCGCTGCCTGGTATTGGTCTTCGGGAGGGTTGCTGCTGCTGGGCATGTTGGCTAAGGAAAATGCGCTGACTTTTTTAGCGGTCATTCCGCTGACGGCGTGGTTTTTTACACGCTTACCGCTTCGGCAGGTGCTGGTGGGCTCGGTACCGCTGCTGGCAGCGGCGGTCGTGTTTATTTGGGTGCGCTACCAGGCGTTGGGCTTTATGCTCGACCACGGCCGAGCAGTTAAAGACCTGATGAATAACCCGTTCATCGAAATGACGCGAAGCGAGAAGCTGGCTACCATCTTCTTGACGCTGGGGTGGTACGTCAAGCTGCTGTTTTGGCCACATCCGCTGACGCACGACTACTATCCGTACCACGTGCCCAAGGTCGACTGGAGCGACTGGCGCCCTCTGCTTTCGCTGGCGCTCTACCTGGGCATGGGCCTTTGGGCCGCCCTCAACCTTCGGCGCCGCCAGGTGCCGGCTTATGCCATCGCCTACTGGCTGATTACGCTAAGCATCGTGTCCAACTTGTTCGTCTCGGTGGGCACGTTCATGAACGAGCGCTTTGCCTACATGCCCTCCGTTGCCTTCGCCTTGATGGCGGGCTGGTTCTTCGCCCAAAAAGTGCCCGCTTGGCTCCAAGAGCCGCTACAGCGCCCTTATATCTTGGGCGTAGGGTTGATGGCTCTGTACATCGGCGCGCTGAGCTACCTCACGGTAAAGCGTGTGCCGGTGTGGAAAGACGTCATCGCGCTCAATACGGCAGCCGTCACCGTGTCGCCCAACAGCGCGCGCTCTCATTGCTTCTACGTAACGGCCTTATACGAACACCGCTACCAAAAGGCCAAGAACCCCACGGAAAAGGCGCGCTGGGTGGACACTATGGAATACCACATCAACCGTTCGCTGCAGATTAATCCCAACTACGGCTCCGCCTTGGTAATGAAAGGTGCCGTGGCCGCAGCCCGCTACGAGCAAAACAGGCAGCTGGACACGCTGCTGCAGACCTTTCGTATGCTCATGGAGCGCATACCCAACAACGCCAACTTCAGACCCTTCTTCGACGAATATATAAAGTACTTAGCCCTCAGCAGCGGCAAACCCCAGCAGGTCAGTACATTTTGCTACGACTTGGGCTATGGTTACTTCTATAAAGAAAAGCGAGATTTGCCCAATGCCCTAGCCGTAATGGAGCTGCCCTTGAACACTCTGGCCGAGAGCACTTCATTGCTAAATGCTCTGGCAGAGGTATACACCGCCGCCGGCAATACTGCAAAGGCCGCCGAAATGCAGCAACGCGCCCAAGCACGGGCCGCTTTAGAACGATAGGCCTGGTTTTGTGATCAGGTGCTGGTTTTCAAGTCCAGTGCCTGCGGGCGCGGCTCTGTTTTTTTCTCTAAAAACCAAAAGCCCGCCATGCTCAAAAATGCCAAGACGCACACAAGCATCCACAACGTGGAATATCCCCAACGGGCAATTATTTGCGTCCCTACCAAAGGCGCTATGATGTTCGATACAGAATAGGCGATGCTGTATAAGGCCATATAACTGCCCGCACTGCCCTTGTTGGCGTAGGCAAATGCAAAATTGGTACTAAACGGCATGACCAGCATTTCGCCAAAAGAAATGGCCAAAATGAACAGTAAAGCCGCCCAGACCGGACTAAGGGGCAATAAAAACATCGCAAAGGCCAACAAGTAAAGCAACAGCCCCCGGCGCACGAATTGCAGGCGCGATAACCGCCGCTCAATGGAGTATATCATAGGCATTTCCACGGAGAAAACCAGCAGGCCGTTTAGCGCCGTTACCAGCCCTATGGTCCGCTCGTCCCAGTGATATGTTTCCTTGAAAAAGAGCGGTACCGTCCAGACGAACTGCATGAACACCAGGGCATTCAGCAGCGTGAACAAAATAAAGGCCAGGTAAGGCCCGTCTCTGTAAGGCGATGCCTCCTGGAGCGCATGCCTTGTGTCGGCGCCCTCTGCCTCGGCCGACGGCGCTGCTTCCTCAGGGCGAATCCTCTGCGGCGAGGATGGAGAGAAGAGCCAAACCAACAAACCTGCAGCCAAGAAACAGGTCAGGCCGTCTACCCAGAAAAGCCACGTCCAGCCCATGGCAACCAGCAAACCTCCTAATGCAGGAGCCACCGCCCAACCCAAGTTGATCGACATCCGGTACAGCGATACCGAGCGCGTGCGTACCTCTGGAGTGCTGTAGCGCACAATCGCCACCGAGTTGGCCGGGCGAAAGCCTTCAGCCACCAAACTCAGCGCAAACACACTGGCACAAACGGCTGCAAACGAACGCAACCATACCAGCCCGCTCAGCACCAGCCCGCTCAGCACCAGCGTCCAGACCATCACGGGAAAATACCCTATGCGGTCCGTAAGCCGCCCGCCTATCCAAGTGCCTAACAACGCCCCTACTCCGTAGCAGCCCAACACATAGCCGGCTTGCTCTACACTGTAGCCCAAGCGGCCGGTCAGGTAAAGCGATAAAAAAACCACGGCCATGGAACCGCATCGATTGACCAAACTGACCAGAGCCAACCACCATATGGCGGTTGGAATGTCGGAAAACGCCCGGCGCCAGTGGTGAAAAAGTCTAACCAACATATCGCACATTCAAACAGGTGAAAACCAGATGGCTAAGCCCGCCACTCAGCAGTCATTCCGAATAAAAATTTAGAGGCAGGCTACTAAACTACGATACCCGAAATATAGTTTCCTAAGAGACGATTTTAATAAAAAATTGCCGATTGCCACCAGGGCAACCGGCATCGTTCATACAATAGAAAGGATGAATGTCAAGTCGGCGGATGGCGCAAGGGAACGGCGTTTTTGCAGCGCAATCCGAGCGCTAAAATCGGAAGTTCGGTCAGATGTGTAAATTTTTTTTTCCACGCTTTCTCTCTTGAGCCTTCGCCGCCAGCGTCATGAAGAGGCCGCATCGGCCGAAAAAACAGACTTGTCCGGGTAAGATCTCCGCCTCTTTTAGGCGGTCGCCGGTGGAAATTTGTAGCCGATTCCTATTTTTTGCGACATGATAGTAGCGCTTCGTCATCGCCATCGCTGCAAGAGCACCCACATCGCAAAAAACAGTAAAAACCGTTCGGGTAATCAAACGTATGTGTGCGAGGGTTACCGCGTAGTGAGGAGTAAGCAAGTCGGTCGTAGAAAAGATATAGCACTGCGAGTATTTGAGGTGCGTACGTTTTAGTGATTTTTGGTGAACATATCGGTGTTTGCCGACAGGCACGCCCTTCTGGGTGGGCAACCGGCTCTGTGGAGCGCCTCAACAATGCGTTACGGCAACGCATAAGCCGCCTGGTGCGCAGAGCACATTCTTCTTCGAAAAAGGAATACCTGTTTTATCTGTACTTCAAAGTGTTCGCTTACCGCTCTGCTTCAAGTGTCGTCGGTTAAAAATTTTTCCACTGCCGTCGCTCGGCTATGGGCACAGGCATAGCCGTAGTCGAAGCACTTTTGGCAGCCTTTGCAGAAGCTCAGCGTTTTGGGACTGTTGTACCGAGATCGTTAGGCCTCTCGCAGGTCATTCTCTGCTGCTTGGCCTTTTTACGCGATGGGAGTGGTATGGCTAGGTTTTTATCTTACTTTTATAAGACTATGGAACAGGCACTTTTTCAGACGAAAATAGGCGAGGATGTCGAGGAGGCAGTTTATTGGCTAAAAGCCGATCGGTGCGTGGCCATACCCACCGAAACGGTGTACGGCTTGGCCGCCAATGCGCTGAGTACGGCTGCGGTAGCGCGTATTTTTGCGACCAAAAACCGCCCTACCTTCGATCCGCTCATCGTACACGTGCGGGGTGTAGCGGCTGCCGATGACTATGTCGAGGTCTTTCCGTTAGCGTTGCGCCGCTTGGCGGAGCATTTTTGGCCCGGGCCGCTGACGGTGCTCTTGCCCAAGGGGGCCGTCGTTCCCGACCTCGTGACGGCCGGTTTGCCGAGGGTAGCCCTTCGCGCTCCGGCACATCCCCTCACCCGCGAATTGTTGGGCCGGTTGGCGTTTCCGCTGGCTGCTCCCAGCGCCAATCCCTTCGGCTACATTAGCCCTACCACGGCCCAGCACGTTTACGACCAGCTGGGAGGCAAAATTCCTTACATTCTGGACGGAGGCCCCTGTGCCGTCGGCGTGGAGAGCACCATTGTCGGGATGGAGCAAGACGAGATGGTGATTTACCGTCTGGGCGGCGTGCCCGTAGAGGCCATAGAACAGGCGGCCGGTTGCTCGGTGGTCATCCGCCCGCACTCGGAGAGCAACCCTTTAGCACCCGGTATGCTCACCACTCATTACGCTCCGCAAAAGCCTCTCTTGCTGTGGCCTTCGGGCGACAGTCAAGGAGACAAAGCCTTGGGCCTTTTGCTTTTCCGCCGGCGGGGGGATTTGCCCCTGCACGCGCGGCAAGTTGTGCTGTCGGAAACGGGCGACCTTAAGGAGGCCGCGCAGAACCTGTTCGCTGCCTTGCGCCTGCTGGATGCGGCCGAGGATGTAGCCCTTATATGGGCTGAGCTTTGTCCCGAAACCGGCCTAGGTCGCGCCATAAACGACCGTTTGCGGAGGGCTGCGGCGCGCACCCGGACGATCTAATCCGGCATGCGGGTGCTTATGGCCATGAGAAATTCGCGCCGAGTGTCTTCGTTCAAGAATTTGCCCGAGTACTCGGCCGTCACGGTGCTGGTGCCGTGGTGCTCTACGCCGCGCGCTTGGACGCACAAGTGGCGGGCGTCTATATAAACGGCTACGTCTTCCGTGTGTAAGATGCGGCGCAGCTCTTCGGCAATCTGCACGGTCAAGCGCTCTTGTACTTGGGGCCGACGCGCGTAATAGTCTACGATGCGATTGAGTTTCGACAACCCTATCACTCGGCCATTGGGCATATAGGCTACGTGCGCTACGCCGAAGATGGGTTGGAAGTGGTGCTCGCAGGTGCTTTGGACGGGGATGTTGCGTTCCACGAGCATGCGGCGATAGCGGTACTTGTTCTCGAAAGTGGTGATATACGGCTTGTTGGCCGGGTTGAGTCCGCGAAAGATTTCTTTGACGTACATTTTTGCCACTCGTCGAGGGGTTCCGCGCAAGCTGTCGTCCTTCAGGTCGAGCCCGAGTATTTTCATGATTTCAGAAAAATGTGCCGATATGCGATCCACTTTTTCTTCGTCGCTCATGTCAAAGGCCCCCGGGCGCATGGGGGTTTCGGAGCCATTGGAGAGGTGTACGTCTCCTCGGTTGTCGTGGGCGGTAAGAGGGTACTCGGGCACAAAGTCAGCCATGAGTTGGGTGTGTTTGCGTGAAAAAACACTTCCTAAACGCCGCGGCATCGCGTTTGTTCATTTTGGGGTGCCTAATTGGCCTAAAAAGCTAAACGCCGCCGCGCCCCAGTTTTGAATGACCTTTCCTTGGCGCTCGAAAAACCGCAGCGACAGCTGCTCGCCGTCAAACTCGGCATAAGAGCAGGAGAAGAGCCACTCGCCTAAGTTAATGTATCGACTCTTGCCGTTTTTGAGCAGCCAATCGATGGGAAGGTGCCGATGACCGAACACGAAAAAGTCGGGCTCTATACCTTGGTCTATCTTTCGGCCGGCGTATTGCACCAGCCATTCGCGCTCCTCTCCCAGCCAGCTTCGCTCTTCGGGAGGTGCGGCTCGGCGACTTCTGCGGGAGGCGTACTGAGCCAGGCGAGCGCCCCAGTCCGGATGAAGTCGGCAAAAGAGCTGCTGACAGATAGGGTTTTGAAAGACTTTCTTTAGGGCCTTGTACCCGTGGTCATTTGGCCCCAAGCCGTCGCCGTGAGCGATGAAGAAACGCCGCTGCCCGAGTAGTATGTGCAAGGGTTGTCGGTAGACGGGTATGCCCAGCTCTTGCTCAAAATAGCCGAACATCCACAGGTCGTGATTGCCGGTGAAGACATAGATAGGCAGACCGCCATCGCTCAGCTCTGCCAGCTTACCTAAGAAGCGCGAGAAGCCCTTAGGTATTACCGTTTGGTACTCAAACCAAAAGTCGAACAAATCGCCCACCAGATAAACGGCTTGAGCTTGCGGAGCGACGGTGTCGAGCCACCGCACGACTTGGCGCTCGCGCTCGCGGGCGGGCAAGTGGCCGTCTATACCGAGGTGGAAATCGGAAGCAAAGAAAAATTTACGCACCACCGAGCATTTTTCGACGAGCAAAGGTAGGAGTTGCAGCCGTGCGGGGCGAAGGGGGGCAGCGGCGGTCGGCTCTATTTGTGCCTTTTGAGGTGCTACACGGCTCCCGAGGGGCTGTTGGCAGCGTAATCGAAGGGAAAAGGATTATTTTTGTCCAAACTTTGGAAAATGAAAAACTTTTGCATATTGTTGCTGCTCTTAGGATGGCCGGTTGCGCGCACAGAGGCGCTGGATGCAGGGGTGGCTTATGCGGTGTATGCCACGCCTGAGCGCCCGTATGTGGAGGTCAACATAGAGATTGCCTCCGGTTCGGTCACATTTCGCTCGGTTGACAGCGTTCATTTGCAGGCCTCGGTGGAAGTACTCATTTTGATTCGACGCGGGGAGGAGGTGGTCAATTATGAAAAATACCGCCTTAATAGCCCTTTGGTGGCGACTCCCCGCGATTTGCTGGACGTCAAACGCTTCCTTGTATCGGTAGGAGAGTATGAGCTGGAAGTAGACCTGCAAGACGTGTACGACCCGCAGAACCGACGAACGCTCGTCTATCCGCTGCAGGTGGATGTTGTGCGCGATAAGCCGTATTTGAGCGCGCCTATTTTACTGCGCAATTATCGGCGCGACAGCACAGACCACCCTTTCGTCAAGCACGGCCTTTTTTTAGAGCCCTTACCCTTCGCCTATTACGAGCAACGCGCGGTTCAGCTGGCTTTTTACGCAGAGGTTTACTATGGCGACCGGCTGGGCCCCAACGGATACGCGGTGCGCTATTACCTGGAGCAAGAACTGGGCAACGGAAACACTATTTTGCTGGCAGCAGGTGCCCAGCGCAAAAAGCCCTTGCGCATGGATGCCGTGCTGGCGGCTATCGATATTGCCAAACTCCGCAGCGGCAACTACACGCTGACCGTAGAGCTGCGCACCGAGCACAACGAGCTGGTGGCCCAGCGAAAAGTTACCTTCCAGCGCAGCAACCCGCTCTTAGACCTCGACTTGAGCAAGGCCGAAATCGGCGAAGAGGAGCTGGCCAAGTACTTTGTGGCCGATTTGAGCGAAGAAAACCTGCGTTACAGCTTGCGCGCCCTCTCCGTCCTTACCTGGGCCGACGATGCCGAAACCTTGAAAAATTTACTGGCCGGCAAAGACCTGCACGCCATGCGCGTGTTCTTGCTGCGCTATTTTGCCGAGAAAAACCCCAACGACCCGGAGGCTGCCTACTTGGAATACATGCGCTTGGCCGGCGCCGTAGACCGGCAATTCCACAGCGGCTTCCGGTACGGCTTCGAGACCGACCGAGGGCGCACCTTTCTGCGCTTCGGCAGGCCAAACGACATTATCCGAGTGGACGACGACCCCGCCGCCCCGCCCTACGAGATTTGGGTGTACTTCGATTTTCCTCAAACCCGACAGCGAAACGTCAAGTTCCTCTTTTACAATCCCTCTCTGGCCGGTGAAGATTTCATCCTCTTGCACTCCAACGCGCGAGGAGAAATCAACAACCCGCGCTGGGAGGTCGTCTTATACAGTCGAAATGCCATCAACCAGATAGAGGGTACGAATTACCACGACGCTACGCACATGCAGCGCAACTTCAACCGCAACGCTCGGCGCTTCTTCGAGGATTTCTGAGTCGCTCGTCCGCTTTCCCACCGGAGAGCGGGCAAACGGTGCTATTTTTGCCGTTCCGCTGACCTTGCCTACATGATTACTCGCTGGCCATGGCTCGTCCCTCTAAGAATGCTCCTACCGAGAAGTCGGCGACGACTACGACGCCGCTCATGGCGCAGTACGCGGCGGTAAAGGCGAAGTATCCGGACGCCATCTTGCTGTTTCGCGTCGGCGACTTTTACGAAACGTTCGGCGAAGACGCCATCCGCACGGCTCAAGCGCTGGGCATCACGCTGACCAGCCGCAACAACGGCGGCTCGGACGTCGAGCTGGCAGGCTTCCCCCACCACGCCATGGACACCTACCTGCCGCGCCTGGTGCGCGCCGGTTACCGCGTAGCCATCTGCGAGCAAATGGAGAAACCCGTCCCCGGCAAGGTGGTGCGCCGCTCGGTAACCGAAATCGTCACCCCGGGTGTAGCCTTCAGCGATGCCTTGCTCGAAAACCGACACAACAACTACCTGGCCGCGCTGACCCTCGGCAAAGACGGCTGCTACGGCTTGGCTTTTTTGGACATCAGCACCGGCGAGTTCTTCGCCTGTGAGGGCGATGCGGCCGTAGTGGACAAGCTGCTCCAAAGCTTTAAACCTGCCGAGGTGGTGTTGCCGAAGGGCTATCTAAAGGAATTTACGGCTGCCTTTGGCGATAAATTCTACACTTATCCTCTGGAAGATTGGATTTTCACGCCCTCTTTCGGGCGAGAGAAGCTGCTTCAACACTTTCAAAGCGCCAATCTGAAGGGCTTCGGGATAGAGGAACTCCCTCACGCCCAGGCGGCTGCCGGAGCGACGCTGCACTATTTGACCAGCATAGAAAACAACCGCTTGGCCCACATCCGCCGGATTGGCCGCCTGAAGACGGATGAATACGTCTGGCTTGACCGCTTCACCATTCGCAACTTGGAGCTCGTGCAGCCCAACCACCCCTCTGGCGTATCGCTTTTGCAGGTGCTGGACCACACCGTTAGCCCCATGGGGGCGCGCCTGCTCAAAAAGTGGGTATTGCTGCCGCTGACCGACATCCGAAAAATTCGCGAGCGCCACGATGCCGTTGCCGTCTTGTTAGAGCACCGCTCCTTTGCTCGGCAACTGGGGGGCTTCATTCGTCAAGTGGGCGATTTGGAGCGGCTTACGGCGAAGGCGTCGGTAGGGAAAATCAACCCTCGCGAGGTGCTGCAGTTGCGCCGCGCCCTTTTGGCCGTAGAGGCCGTCAAGCATCTGCTTTGCCCCTCAGGTGCTGTCGCTGAGGATGAGGAAATGGCCTCGGCTGCCGTTGCCCTCGGTGGCGCCGTAGGCGCCGGCTTGCGTCGGATGGGAGAGGCCCTCAACCCTTGCCTCGCACTCCGCGAGCGCATCGGCACCGTCTTACACCCAGAGGCGCCGCCTGACGTGCGCAAAGGAGGCGCTATCGCCGACGGCGCCCACCCCCAACTGGACGAGTGGCGCCACCTCGTGCGCCACAGCCGCGAACTGCTCATCGACATACAGCAGCGCGAAGCCGAAAGAACCGGCATTCCTAACCTCAAAATCGGCTTTAACAGCGTCTTCGGCTATTACCTCGAAGTAACCTCCAAATGGGCCGATAAGGCTCCCGCCCACTGGATACGCAAACAAACCACCGCCAATGGCGAACGTTACATCACCCCGGAGCTCAAAGAACTGGAGGGCAAAATCCTCACCGCCGAAGAGCGCATCCTCGAGCTGGAGGAGCAAATCTTTCGAGAACTGGTGGGCGAAATTGCCGACTATATCGGCACCATCCAACAGAACGCCCATATCCTCGCCCGCCTGGACTGCTTCCTTTCCTTTGCCACCCTGTCCGAAAAATACGGCTACGTGCGACCGGAGATAAACGACACTCTCGCCGTGGACATTCGCCAAGGCCGCCACCCGGTCATCGAGACCCAGTTGCCTCTGGGCGAGGCATACGTGCCCAACGACCTTTTCCTAGACAACGACACGGCGCAAATCCTCCTTATTACCGGCCCCAACATGGCGGGCAAGTCGGCGCTGCTGCGTCAGACGGCGCTTATCGTCTTGCTGGCTCAGATGGGTTGCTTTGTGCCGGCCCGGCAGGCGAGTATCGGCATAGTAGACAAAGTATTTACCCGCGTCGGCGCCAGCGACAATATCAGCAGCGGAGAGAGCACTTTCATGGTCGAAATGACCGAAACTGCCCTCATTCTCAACAATATCAGCGAGCGCTCCCTCATCTTGCTGGACGAAATCGGGCGCGGAACGAGCACCTACGACGGCATCTCTATCGCCTGGAGCATAGCCGAATACCTGCACGACAACCCCAAGGCGCGCCCCAAGACGCTCTTCGCCACTCATTATCACGAGCTGAGTGAGCTGGCCGAGCGCCACGAGCGCATACACAATTTTCACATCAGCACCCGCGAAGTGGGGCAAAAAGTCATTTTCCTGCGCAAATTAGAACCCGGCAGCTCCAATCACTCCTTCGGCATTCACGTGGCGCGCATGGCCGGCATGCCGGCCGAAATCGTTCAGCGCGCTCGAGAGATCCTGAGCACCCTCGAAGCCGACGGCAGCCGTTTAAGCCAGGAGAAAGACAATCCCTCCATGCCTACACCCGAGCAAGTGCGCAGGCGGGTCAAACAGCTACAGCCGCCGTTACAGCTGCAAATCTTCGACGCCGACGAATACACGCGCAGAATTCGCGAAGAACTGCTGGCTTTGGACATAAACACTATGACCCCCATAGATGCTCTTTGGAAATTGAGCGAACTGCGCCGACTGGCGGAAAAGCACTGACGCCTGAGCGCTTTTTTACAGAAAGCGCCGCTTTTCCGGGAAAAAGGGGGGTCGCTGCCGCGCCAAATGCCTTACCTTTGCTTCGTCCCGCTGCCAAAAGATGGTCCCTCTTCTATACCAGACAACGCAAAGCGGCGTTGTTTTTTCGCCTTTACCGCGTAGAAAAGGCATCTTGTGAGCATTCAGACCATCTGCTGCCTTCGAAGCACTTAACGGCATGCCCTTTTCATTCTCACTTCCACCCAGATTTATTCAACCATGAACCCGATGCTGCCCAGACTCTTGTGGCTGCTGTTGCTACTTTCTTTTCTACAGCAGGCTAACGGCCAAAGCAACGCAGAGGAGATCCTTGCCCGCGCAAATAAACAATTCGAGCTCGGCGCCTTTAACCTCGCCTTGCGCACGTACGAGCAGCTGCTCAAAGAGCAACCCAATCATGCTCAAGCACTGGCGAGAAGCGCAGACTGTTATTTTAATTTGAACAGACCTCAAGATGCCCTGAGTTGGTACGAGCGGGCCTTGCAAAGCGACCCCTCGCCTTCAGAAGTCATGTTCCGCTACGGACGGGCGCTCATGCACACCGGTGATTACGTGGGAGCGAAAAAATGGTTTGTCGCCTACAGTGCGGTGAACAGTACCGTGGGTCAGCACTACGCGCAAATGTGCGACTTTGCCCTGCAGGCCAGCCGGCGAGAGGGTATCTTCAGGGCCCTCAACGAACCCATTAGCACGCCCAGCGCCGACTTCTGCCCGGCTTTTTACGGCGACCAAGTCGTGTACAGCTCGTCGCGCAGCGATATTAAGCGCCGCACCAACACCAAAACGAACATCGACTGGACGGGCAGCGCCCACAACCAGCTGTTTGTTACCCGGCGAGGGCCCGACGGCTATTTGCAAAACCCCTCATTCCTGCGCGATGACCTGCAAAACACTTTTAACGACGGGCCGGTCAGCTTTTCTGCCGGTAAGCGCCGCGTGGCTTTTTGCCGAAACGGCTTTATCGACGGCACTCGCCAGATTGCCGAAAGCGGCATGAGCCTCAGTCTCTATATAGCCGATGTGGTAGAGGGCAATTGGGTAAATGCGAAGGCCTTTCCTTACAACGGTTCGGACTACGCCACCGGTTTTCCTTTCCTAAGCCCCGATGGCAATACGCTGTACTTCGCCTCCGACCGTCCAGGCGGTATGGGAGGGTGGGATTTGTACGTATCCACTTGGAACGGCACTTCTTGGTCTGCGCCCAAGAACTTGGGGGCGCCCATCAATACGCCCGGCAACGAGATCACGCCCTTTGTGGACGGCGATGTCCTCTATTTTGCCTCCGACTGGCACCCCGGCTTGGGAGGCTTCGACATTTTTCGCACCGAATTGGTGGACTTCGGCACGCCCCAAGTTACCCACCTCGGTACGGGCATCAATTCTGCTCGCGATGACTACGGATTCATCTTCGATGCCTCCACCGGCATCGGGTATTTGACCAGCAACCGGCCCGGTGGTCGAGGGCACGAAGACTTATGGCAAGTGCGCAAACAGGTGGATGAGTTCACCATCGAAGTCTCGGATGCTCAACGTCGCCCCCTGCCTTTTGCCGACATAGACTTCTCTGCCTGTAACCGCGCGGCAGGAGTCCGCCGAACCGATGCCAACGGTCGCTACATCTTCCAGGCGCCGACCGGCAAGGCCGACTGCCAAGTCGTCATCCGAAAGGAGGGCTACCGGCCGGCTACCGTCTCCTTGCAGGCAGGCGGTGAAAAATTTATCCGCATTGTCCTTCCCCCGGAGGACGGCGCCGCCGGGCGCTCGGCCTTTGCTCCGCCTCAAGCGCCGGTGACATACGCAACTACCGATGATGAGATACCCGTAAAGATGGGTCAGATCGAGCGCTTTACGGTGACGGTTACGGACGCCAACGGGCGCCCGCTGCCGGCAGCGGAGGTTAACTTAACGACGTGCGAGCTGGGTGTTCAGCGCACGGATGAAAGCGGAAAGGCCGCCTTTTACTACCCGGCGAACACCGAGTGCAACCTCATCGTCCGAAAGGAGGGCTATGAGGATGCCTTCATCGCTCTTCACCAACAAGCCGGCAGGGATCTCATAATTCGATTAAAACCCGCCCAACGCGTAGAGTACGTCGGCGTAGTGCGCCAAGGAAATACTCAGGAGCCGCTGCCGGATGTGCAGATTACGGCCCGCGCTGTGGACAATAGCCATCGCACCGTAGCTCTTAGCGACGCTGCCGGCCGTTTTACGCTTTCGCTCAAATCCGGTCTGGAGTACGAGATTGCATACGAAAAGGAAGGCTACACAAGAGGTTCGACAACCTTACCCGCTACCCCGAGGAATAGGGACCTTTCTTACGCGCTCCTTCCGAGCCCAGGCCCCACCCCTGCGCAGTATTCCGCCGTTTCTCCCTCAGATCGCTCCGGTACCCCCGCCCAGCCGGCGTTTTCATCGCCTCGGCCCATGGCATCTCCTAAGCCGCAAAAGCCGGCCAGCCCCGCGGCGAAAGGCGAAGTGTATGCCATACAACTGGCGGCAAACCCAGAAGACTTTTCGGCCAGCAAACTGCGGCGCTACAGCGAGTTGACCTCTTTGGGCAATCTGTACACGGTGCGCGAGGGAAGCATGTACAAACTTCGCCTGGGAATATATCCGACGCGCGCACAGGCCGACGCCGTGCTGAACAAAGTAAGTCCTATTGCAAAAGATGCTTTCGTCACGCGAGAGGCACAATTTAACCCAGAATTGTTGGTGGCAGAGGACCCTGTACCCTCCTCTATAGAAGCTAAAAGCCCGGCAACTTACTCGGTGCCGACTCTTACCGCCCAGCGATACGCCGTACAGGTAGCCACCTCACCGGCCGACCGACCGCTGCACCTCAGAGATTACGCCGCCTTAAACAGCATCGGCCCGGCTTACATCCGCACCGAAAATCAGTTCATGCACGTGCGCCTGGGGCCTTGGGACACTCCGGCCCAGGCGGAGGCGGCACGGGCAGAGGCCGCTCGCCTGGGTTTTCCGGCGTCAGTGGTCGTGTTGGAGAAGATGGAGAGCGCGCCGGCTTCGTCGGCACCGCCCGTGGCTCAGCCCGCCGGCGTGACCCCTTCTGTTTACACTGTACCGCTCTCCGCCTTGCCCGCCGCGACAGGGCCCGCCAGAGAGTACTACGTACGCGTGTGCGCCGTAGAAAATGCGGACAATTTCAATGTCAGGCAGGTAGAAGGCATCGGCGGAAGGTTAGAAAAGTGGCCCTTACCCGACGGCAAGACGACTGCCGTCATGCTCACCGGTTTTGCGGATCTGGAAGCGGCCAAACGAGCCACCGACCGCCTGAGGGCAGGTGCTTTCCCCGATGCTTACATCATTCAAAACGAGCAAGGCAAAATGAGCCGCTACCGGTATTGAAAAAGCGATTCCGCGCCCGCAGCCACAACGAGAAAGCGCCTGTTGCCGTTGGACAACAGGCGCTTTCCGTTAGCGGCCCGACTTCACCCCCTTGCAAGCGGCTTCAATACATAACCAGGCGCCGACGTCCCACGCCGTATTCGCTCTCTACCTGGTAGATGTAGATGCCCGGCTCCTTTAAGTCGGCGCGCCGAAGGATGATGTGGTTTTCGCCCTTTTCAAACTCGCCGCTTTTGGTGAACACTTCGCGCCCGTTGCTGTCGAACACGCGCAGCACTACCGGGCTATTAGACGGAAGGGTGAACCAGAGCAACGTCATTTCGATAAAAGGGTTAGGGCCGTTCTGCAACAACTCTATGCAAGGGTTACCGGTCGTGTGGTCTGAAGAAGCGGTGATGTTGCGGCTACTCATGAGAAAACGAGTTAAAAACGATTAACCTGACGCCATTTGTGCTGCCAAAACTCATGCCAACTGTTCGGACATGTGGTTAAAAATTCCCAAGTTAAGGGTTTTTCATAAGTGATTTTCTTGGATAGGAGCAAATCTGTCGCTATCTTTGCCGTGTCTCAAGCGGGATTAGCTCAGTTGGTAGAGCGTCAGCTTCCCAAGCTGAAAGTCGCGAGTTCGAGTCTCGTATCCCGCTCAAAGCCATCGGCGGGCATTGAGGGTACTCTCTTGATGCCCGCTCTTTTGCCGTATGTTCATTGCCCGGCAACACAGTCTTCTACAGAGTCTCGCGTTTCTTCTCTCCGTCGCCCATTGGGCTTGCGAAGATCCTTTTGCCTTGCCCGAAACTCCGGCAACAAGTGCCGAAGCGCAGCACGCTTACTTCCCTCTGAGCGTAGGCAAGTACGTGGAATATCGGGTAGACAGCATTCTTTTCGATTTCGGCTCCAACGGTCAGACCGTTCGCGACACCGTGCGTTTGCTGGTACGCGAGGAAATCACAGATACCTTGCGCGACGACACCGGCTTGTTGCTCTATCGCATAGAGCGGTCGGAGCGGCCGGCCGACACGCTGCCTTGGAGGCTGCGACACATCTGGGCAGCTGCTCGTACCGCTACGCAGGCCATCCGACAAGAGGGAAACTTGCGTTTCCTGTGCTTGGTCTTTCCTCTGGCGGTGCGCACCCGATGGGACGGCACTCGATGGATAGACCCTGCGTTGGAAATAGAGGTTCGAGGAGAGCGCATACAGCCTTTCGCCGACTGGGCCTACCGGGTCGATTCGGTCGATGTACCCCTTTCGGTGAGTTCTTTCCGCTTTGACTCCGCGCTCGTGGTTTCGGAGGTAGACTACTCAAACGCCGTCGAGCGGCGCTTCTCCAGGGCCTGGTACGCGCGTCACGTCGGCCTGGTTCGACGCGAACAATGGATACTGGACTCGCAATACTGCAACCAGGCGCCCCCTCCGGCAGACTGCTTGACGCGCCCCTGGGAGCAGAAAGCACAAAAAGGCTACATCCTGCGGCAAACCGTTTTGCGCTATAACTGAACCCAATGGCGTACATCCAGATAGGCTTCTTACGAAAAACGCACGGTGTCAGAGGCGAAATCAAGGCCGTCGTCGAAGAGCCCTTCGAGGAGTTCTTCTTCCAATGTGAGCGCATCTTTTTAGAAATAAAAGGCATCAAACAGCCCTTCTTCCTCAAAAGCGTGCGTGGAGGAGGAGAGCTCATCGTAGCCTTTGAGAACGTTGACCACCGCGAAGCAGCACTTCTGCTTCAACACAAACCCATCTTGCTTCCTCAAGAAGAGGTGCCGGAGGAGCTGTTGGAGGTCTTCCAAAAACCCGGCCCGCACGAGTACCTGGTCGGGTATACCCTCGTAGACCAACACAGCGGGCGGGCCGCGGCCATTCAGGCCATACGCCAGATGCCTCAGCAAGACCTGGCCGTCGTTCTGTATCGGGACAAAGAGGTGCTCATCCCCCTTATTCCGGCGTTCATACGCTCCACAGATGACGAACAAAAGCGGCTCGTCATGGACTTGCCGGAAGGGCTTTGGGAATTGTAACTTTTTTCCAAAAGCAATACCCTATAGCGATGAAGAAGAGCCCGAAAACGCTTAAAGCGTAAGGTTCTGCCCAGGCGTCGGAAAATTGGGCTAATGCGCCTGCTGCGGCTACAAGTCCGCTCGGAATGGCCAACAGGCGGGCTCTCTGCCGCTCGTGTAGCCCGAAATAGAACGCCGCACCGGCAAAATAGAGCGCCAGGCCGGCCCACTTCAGCCGGGCGAACAGGTGGATGCGCACGTAATCTGCGCCGCCCGGCTCGTAGAGGTCTGACCCATATAGCGATAACAACGTGCGAATAGCGGCATTCTCCGCCAGGTCGGCTGCGCCTATCAGTAGAGCCAACACGCACAAAATGAAGTAGGCGTTGTGCTTCGACATCCGGGCGGCGGCGACGGTAAACGCTACGAGAAACCAGCCATAGGCCAGGACGAACAGGCTATCGCGTTGCGTGGCCTCCAATATCGCTCCGATGCGCTCGGCCCGACCGATTGCTGTGCCCAGCAGGGCATCCACAGTTGTCGGGTAGGCAGCCCACTGGATAGCCATCATCGCATCCAGAAAAGGTGGCGGCACCTCAAAAGGTATCCGGCGCAATGGAGCAACCACCCACACGGCCGCCAAAAGCGCGAATACACCGGCTATTCCCGCCGGCAGGAAGGGACGCTGCAGCAAAGACGCCCTGAGACGCTTCGGATAAACCATACGCTAAAGTAAGCAAAAACGACTGCGACAATTCATCGCTCTGCTCGGTCAACCCGATGCGACTCGCTCACCGCCCAAATGGCGCGCGCTATATCGTCGTTAAACCGCTGCATTGCCCGCGATGGCGAAAGGCTGCCGGCTAACGCTTGTCTATCTTTTGCGTTTTCAGCACATTGCGCTGGCGGTCTTGGAGTTGAACCAAATACATGCCCTTGGGAAGGTCGCCCACCGGAAGGCCGGCGCCTTTCGAATATTCAAATTCCTTGACTTTCTTGCCTACCAAGTTGATTATGACCACAAAGCCGACCGACTCTGCTGCGTCGTTGAGGTAAATGTTCTCTACGGCCGGATTGGGATAGACCGACAGGTCGGGATTAGCCGTAATTTGCGCCTTCAGCGATATCGCACTGAGGGCCAGAAGAACAGACAGGAGTAAAATGTACTTCATGAGGAGATATTTTTGCATTAAAGGTATAAGTGCATAACTCCGCGACGGGCGCAGGGTTTCCCCTTTTGGAAAAAATTAACGTTTGTGCGCTACTTGTTTGCCTTTATATATGTTCGACCGGCGATTTAGGTTACCTCCTGTATCGGATTTTTTTTGTACTTGAGAGTTTTTTTGAGCAATTGTTCTTCATGTAGGAGGTCGCGGTAGTAGAGACAGAGATGGTTTGGGCCGAACGCGACCTGGGTTAGGCTGACCGTGCGGATGCGGTCGTGGCTGCGCATGTAGAAAGTGCTCTCCGGGTCATCTGGGTTATTGCGCAGGTGTAAGTGGCGAAGTCCGGAAGGGCTGGGTTGGCGATGCCGCTCGAGCCAGCGCAATAGGGACTCCCGCCGCTGCTCGAGCATGGGCGGTTCGTACAAGGTTGCCGAGGCCCACAAGTGGGGCTGCCGAGGCGGCAGGTGTCGGAGGTGGCGGTTCCGGCCGTCCCAGCGGAACTCGACCAGCCGGTAGAAGTCGGCATAGACCAGCGTAAACGGTTCTATGCCGGCGAGGTCGTAGGCGGCCAGGTGGACAAGTGGCTCAGAGGAGCGCACTAAATCCAAGAGCAGCACGCCGCGGCTAAGACGATAAGGAGGCGTACGCCGATGTTTGAGAAAGGCGCCGTTGAGCAAGCAGGCGGTAAAGCCGCGGTCGGAGAGGGCCATCCACGTTCCTCCGGCCAGGGGGTCGCGCGGGAAGAGGAGGCGTTGTTTGTGCGTATTTTCGACAACGAGTGTTGCAGCAGAGCGCTCCGGCACTTCATCGCGGTTGTGCGTAAGGACAAAGCCGCGCGACGTGGGCACGTAGGTTACGGTGCACATAACGACATAGGGCGAGGAACGAGCTTTTGTGCCTCAGTTGGCACTATTTTGAAGCATAGCGACGAATTCGTCGAACAGATAGCGCGCATCGTGAGGTCCTGGGCTGGCTTCCGGGTGGTATTGCACGGAGAAAGCGGGGTAGTTTTTCAGGCGGATGCCTTCGATGGTGTTGTCGTTGAGGTTAATGTGCGTTGGCTCTACTACAGAAGGCGAGTCGTAAACGGCTTGCTCAAGCACACCGAAGCCGTGGTTTTGGCTGGTAATTTCCCCGCGGCCCGTCAGCAGGTTTTTAACCGGGTGATTGATTCCTCGGTGGCCGTGATGGAGCTTGTACGTCGGTAGTCCGGCTGCCAGGGCCAGGATTTGTTGCCCCAGGCAGATGCCGAACAAGGGCTTGCCCTCTTCGAGCATGCGGCGGGTTAGCGAGACGGCGTAGTCCATGGCTGCTGGGTCGCCGGGACCGTTGGAGAGGAGGTAGCCGTCTGGGTTCCACGCTTTCACCTCCTCGAAAGGCGTTCGGGCGGGAAAAACTTTTAGGTAGCAGTTTCGCTCGGCCAGTTGGCGCAGGATGCTGCGTTTGACGCCGAAGTCCATCACGGCTACGCGGTAGTGCGCCTCGGGGTCGCCCCAAAAGTACGGCTCGGGCGTGGTCACCCGACTGGACAGCTCCAGCCCTGCCATAGGTGGAGTCTCTTGTAAGCGGCGGCGCAGCTCCGCCAGGTCCGCTATTTCAGAGGAGATGATGGCGTTCATGGCGCCGCGCGTGCGTATGTGTTGCACCAGTGCGCGCGTATCCACATCCTGGATGACGACCAGCCCTTGGGCTTCCAAATAGTCTTGCAGACTCTGGTCGGCCAAGGAGCGGCTGTAGTAGCCGCTAAAGTTTCGGCACACCAGCCCGGCAATCTTGACATCGTCGCTCTCCACCTCTTCCTTTCGCACGCCGTAATTGCCGATATGCATGTTGGTCATGGCGAGAATCTGGCCGAAATACGACGGGTCGGTAAAGATTTCTTGATAACCCGTCATACCGGTGTTAAAGCATATTTCGCCGGTAGCGGTGCCGGTCTTGCCGGCGGCGCGGCCCTTGAAAAGGGTGCCGTCTTCCAGTAAAAGTAGGGCCTGGGCCATTCGTTTTTTGGGCCGTAAAGGTGCACAAAAGCCGGCAATTGCTCGACGATGAATTTTTTTGAGAAAAAACGGCGGTGGACTGTTGCCCAAAAAAGACTGTCGGCCATCGGTCGCTCCTGCCTTCTTTAGGGTAGCCTTCGGGTGCGGGGCAGTATCTTCGGCACAGATTTTGGCTGCGGGGGTCTGCAAGGGTGTTTCTTCTTCATTCCCGAAAACGATTCTCTTTTTATAATGCGTAACCGATGTGCGGCATATCCGGCATAATCCACCTCTACGGCCAACCGGTAGCGGAGGCCCCTCTGCAAGCGATGATGCGGGCCATGAAACACCGAGGGCCCGACGATGAAGGGCTTTTTGCAGAGAACGGCGTAGGGCTGGGCTTTGTCCGGCTCAGCATATTGGACCTCAGCCCGGCCGGTCATCAGCCCATGTTTTCGCCAGACGAGCGCTACGTCATCGTATTTAACGGAGAGATTTTCAACTATATCGAGCTGCGCGAAGAGCTGCGCGCCCAGGGTTACGCTTTTCGTACGCAGACGGATACGGAGGTGATTTTGGCGGCTTGGGCGGCTTGGGGCGAAGCCATGCTGCATCGCTTCAACGGCATGTGGGCTTTCGTGTTGTATGATCGGCATACGCGTACGCTCTTCGGTGCGCGCGACCGCTACGGGGTAAAGCCCTTCTTTTACACTATCGACGGCGATCGCCTCCTCTTTGGTTCGGATATTCGCTCCATTGCGGCCGTCTTAGGCCGCAAGCCTACGCCTAATTACGACGCTATTTTCCACTTCTTGGCTTTCAACCGCACCGATTACGACGAGGGCACCTTTTTGCAGGAGGTCAAAAGGCTGCCTCATGGGCATTGCTTTCGGCTCAACCTATCGGCAGGGGCGCCCGCCGGAGAGAGGCTGCTCCGGCCGCGGCGATGGTATGACCTCCGACGCGAGTTGAAGGAGCCTTTTCGGTCACCGGAGGAGTATCGGGCGCTGTTTTCCTCCGCCGTGGGTCTGCGCCTGCGGAGCGACGTGCCGGTAGGCGTCTGCCTGAGCGGTGGGTTGGACTCGTCGAGCATCGTATCGGTGCTGCTAGAAGATTACCAAAAGCGCGATCTAAACACGTTTTCGGCCGTCTACGGCGCCGGCCAGCGCGGCGACGAGTCGTCGTTCATAGAGTTGTATCGCGGTCGGGTGGGGCACATGCATTTCACCCGCCCAACGGCAGAAAGCTTGCTGGCCGATTTAGACGACTTGGCCAAGGCTCAGTACGAGCCGGTGCCGAGTAGCTCCACCTATGCGCAATACTGTGTGATGAAGCTGGCAGCCGGCCGCGTGGTGGTCTTACTCGATGGGCAAGGGGCCGATGAGTCGCTGGCCGGGTACCACTATTTTTTTGGATTTTATTTTAAACACCTGCTTAGCCGAGGAAAGCTGGGAAGCCTGGCGGCCGAGGTTGTCCACTATTTGCGCAACCATCGCTCTCTTTACGGTTTGAAGAGCTGGGTGTTTTTCTCCTTACCTGGCGCTTGGCGTGCCCGAGCGCGCGTCTTACAGCGCGGTTATCTCCACCCCGACTTTTATCGAGCCCACGCCGGCAACAGCCGGGCCATCACGGAGGAGCTCTACGGCTCCGGGTCGCTTCAAGAGGCCTTGATCAACCATTTCGAGTACAAGTTGGAGCACCTCCTCAAGTGGGAAGACCGAAACTCGATGTGGTTTTCGCTGGAGGCGCGGGTGCCTTTTTTGGATTACCGCTTAGTAGAGCGCACGTTGATGTTGCCCGATGAACACATTCTCCGGCGCGGGATGACGAAAAGCATCCTGCGCCAGGCCATGCGCGGCACTTTGCCGGAGCCTATTCGCCTGCGCCGGGATAAGATAGGCTTTGAAACACCTGAGGCCGAGTGGTTTCGGACGCCGGCCTTTCGGCAATACATCACGGAGCTGCTGCACACTCCGCCCTTCACCGAGCGCGGAATCATGGACTTGGTCAAAGTGCGGGAGATTTACCGGAAACATCTGGCGCGCAAAGGCAACTATTCGCGCGAGATATGGAAGTGGATTCACCTGGAAAAATGGTACAACCAATTCATCGACGGGAAATGACCCTGCGAGAAGTTCTGTTCAAATGCTTGCGTTATTCGGGCTTGCCTTACTTGTTGCGCCATACGGTGCAGCGCCGGCGCGTTACGCTGGTCATGTTTCACGACATCGCTCCGGAGCATGCCGAGCGCGCCTTCGCCTTTTTGAAGCGGGCTTATCGGGTGATTTCTTTGGACGATTTCCTTCTCGCGCAGCGCCAGAAGAATGCCCGTCTACTGCCTTCGCGCGCTTTGGTCATTACTCTTGACGACGGCCATATCCGCAATCGCGCCTTGCTGCCGGTTATAGAAAAGTTGGATATACCCCTTACCGTTTTCCTCTGCGCCGGCATAGTGGGCACGAACCGGCATTTTTGGTTTAAATACCGCCATCCTTCGATAAACACGGAGCAGCTGAAGCGAATACCCAACGGCGAGCGCCTTCTACGGCTGGCACAGGCCGGATTTGACCCGTATCGAGAGGCAGAAAAGCCTCAGGCCCTTAGCCGCGAGCATATCGAACAGATGCGTGCTCGGATAAACTTTCAAAGTCACACTATTACGCATCCCTGCCTGCCTCAATGTACAGATGAAGAGGCCTGGGCAGAGGTCGCCGGCTCGCGACAACTTTTGGAGAGAGAGTTTGGCCTACGTGTCTATGCGCTGGCCTTCCCTAACGGCGACTACAGCGCCCGCGACATTGCCTTTGTACGACAAGCCGGCTATGCATGTGCCGTTACGGTGGATTTCGGCTATAACACCGTGCACACCGATCCCTATCGGCTGCGGCGCCTGAGCATAGACGACGGCGACAATGAGGATGCCGTTTGTGTGAAAGCCAGTGGTTTGTGGACGTTTCTAATGGCCTTAGCCGGGCGCAGGCGGTGGCGTTCGCCTTACTATTCGGCATCGTCTGAACCCTTTGACGCGCCGTTGGAACAGGCGCTAAGTGAGCCGGTGTCGTCAAAAAGATAACGAACCAAACGCATAAAGTGCATGCTGTATACCTCATACACGGATTTGGAAAAAGCGGCCTTGGTGGACGCATGGGATCGCTTTGTAGATGCCCACCCGGAAGGCAACTACTTCCAAAGCAGTGAGTTTTTCCGTCTCATCGACACGGTGCGCGGGTATCGCCCTTTTTTGCTCACTTCGCACAATGGCGCAGGCCAGCTGGACGGCGTGCTCCTGGGAGTTGTCCAGTCGGACGGCCGCGGCCCAAAGGCATGGCTATCCCGCCGGCTGATCGTGTGGGGCGGGCCGCTGGTGGCAGGCAACTCTGTAGAAGTTGCCCACACTCTCCTGAATGCGGCGAAGCGCTATGCGCAGGGGAGGGCTATCTTCATGGAATTCCGCAATTTATTCGACTGCTCGCCCCTGCACGAGGCCTTCGAGGCGTGTGGTTTTCGCCTTCGCCCACACCTGAACTACATCGTCAAAACCGACAGTGTGGAGGCCGCCAGGGCCCGTCTGAGCAGCAATCGCCGGCGACAGATAAAGACGAGCCTCTCTGCCGGAGCAGTGGTGGCCGAGGCGCAAAGCGAGCAAGAGGTGCTGGCCATGTATGGCATCTTAGAAACCCTTTATCGGGAAAAAGTTAAAAAGCCCTTGCCCGGCCCGGATTTGTTCGTCAATCTGTGGAAGTCTCCTTCGGCAAAGGTGTTTGTGGTGAAGTACAACGGCGAAGTTATCGGCGGGAGCATTGGCCCCACCTATCGGAGTAAGGTGCTGTATCAATGGTACGTGTGCGGAGAAAACGGGCGTATCGGCGGTGTTCACCCCAGTGTTTTGGCCTCTTGGGCGCCTATCGAATACGGGGCGTTGCACGGTTTTGAGCGGTTTGACTTTATGGGGGCGGGTCGCCCGGAGGAGGACTACGGGGTGCGCGAGTTTAAGGCGCGTTTTGGCGGGCAGGAGGTGTGTTATGGTCGCTACGAGCTGGTGCTCAACCGCGCGCTATATGAGGTCGGGAAATTAGGGCTAAAGATTTATCAATACCTACGCTAATGAGAGTAATCTTCGACATCGGGCATCCGGCGCATGTTCACCTCTTTAAGCATTTAGCGCGCTTGCTCATGCAGCACGGCCATGAGGTGCTGTTTACGGCGCGCGACAAGGAGTTTGAACTGCAGCTGTTGGAAGCAGAGGGCTTCCCCTACGTCAACTTCGGCAAGCACTATCGCAGCCTGCCCGGCAAGCTATGGGGCTTGTTGCGATACGACCTCAAAATGGTGCTCACCGGGCTGCGCTTTAAACCCGACCTGTTCGTCAGTCACGGCACTCCTTATGCCGCTCATGCCGCTTTTCTGCTGGGGGCCAAAAATTTGGCTATTGAAGACACCGGTAACATCGAGCAGGTGGTGTTATACCGACCCTTTACGGATGCCATTCTGACACCGGCCGTTTTACCCAAAAATCTGGGGCCTAAACAAATTCGCTACAACAGCTACCACGAAATTGCCTATCTCCATCCGGAGTTTTTCACGCCCGACCCCGGCATCCGGCAGTGGCTAGGCGTGGGCGAGTCGGAGCCTTATGCTATCGTTCGCTTCATCTCCTGGAATGCCACGCACGACGTAGGGCACCGGGGCATGAGTGCAGAAGATAAGGTGCGTTTGGTGAAGCAACTGGCCGAGCGCTTTCGGGTATTCATCACTTCGGAGCGCGGCGTGTCTGCCGACCTACAGCCTTATTGCATGCGCATCCCACCCGACAAGTTTCACCACGCCCTGCATTACGCCGACCTTGTCGTAAGCGAGGGAACAACCACCGCCGTAGAGGCCGGTATTTTGGGTACTCCCTGTGTGTATGTGAGCACCTTCGTAGACCCCAATTGCCAAGAGATGGAGCAGTTCGGCCTGGTGTTCAACACGACCGAGTCGGCCAAAGTGTTCGAACTGGTGGAAAAGGTCTTGGCAGAAGACCGCCAGACCTACCGCGAACGCAGCCGCACCTTTTTGGCTACGAAGGACAACGCTACGCGCTTTTACTTTGATTTCATTGTCAACCGCTACGCTAAAAACGGCAAAACACACCCAGATTCATCATGGCAACCCGTCTCCTCATAACCGGTGGCGCCGGTTTTATCGGCTCTAATCTCGTCGAGCGCTTCCTCGACGACGACCGGGTGTCGCTCGTTCGTGTGATAGACGATCTCTCCAACGGCTATTTAGAGAACATCGAGCCGTTTTTGACCCATCCGCGCTTTGAGTTTGTACAAGGCGACATTTGCGACTACGGTACGTGCCGCCAGGTGATGCGCGGCATTACAAAAGTCTCGCACCAGGCCGCTCTGGGCTCTGTGCCGCGTTCGTTGGAAAATCCCATGCGGACCAACGAAGTAAACGTGGGCGGTACGGTCAACGTGCTGCACGCAGCCAAAGAGGCAAAAGTGGAGCGCGTGGTGCTGGCCTTTTCCTCCAGCACTTATGGCGACAGCCCACGCCTACCCAAAGTTGAAGATTACATCGGCCGCCCGCTGTCGCCGTATGCTGTCAGCAAATACGCCGCCGAGCTGTACGCCGAGGTATTTGCCCGCGCATATGGCCTGCCTTTCATAGGGCTGCGCTACTTCAACATTTTTGGCCCTCGGCAAAACCCGAACAACCCTTACGCCGCGGTTATCCCGATTTTTTGCAAAGCCTTCTTAGAAGGGGTACCACCGAAAATCAACGGCGATGGCCACACGACGCGCGACTTCACCTACGTCGAAAATGCCGTACTGGCCAACGAACTGGCATTGTTTACCGAAAGTGGCCAGGCTATCAATCAGGTGTACAACGTGGCCTGTGGCGAGCAGGTCAGCCTCAATCAAATGGTAGAGATGCTGCGGCGTATCAGCGGGAAGGACCTAAGGCCCGTGTACGGCCCCGAGCGCCTGGGAGATGTGCGCCATTCACAAGCCGATATTACCAAAATACGCCACCACCTGGGCTACGAGCCGCGCGTGTACATGCAAGAAGGACTACAGCGCGCCTACGAGTACTACGCCAAAACGCTGGTGCATCATCCGTTACCTTCTTGATACCATACTCATTGCCGTTATGCGCGATTTTACCTTGTCGGCCTATCGCCGCTTGCTCGACGCCTTTTTAGAGGCAGGCTATGCTTTTCAAACCTTTAGCCGGTACCTATCTCAACCGCTGCCTAAGGTCATCCTGCTGCGCCACGACGTAGATGCGCGCAAGCAACACAGCTTGACTTTTGCCAAGATACAGCGCGAAAAGGGCATCACAGGCAGCTACTACTTCCGGGTAGTCCCTCAGAGCTACGATGAAGGAATCATACGCGCCATATACGACATGGGGCATGAAATAGGCTATCACTATGAGGACATGGACTTTGCCAAGGGCGACCCGCATCGGGCCATTCGGCTCTTTGAGCAACACTTAGAGCGTTTGCGCCGCATCGTGCCGATAACCACCATTTGCATGCACGGCAGCCCGCGCTCCCCTTACGACAATCGGGACGTGTGGAAGCACTACCGCTATCAAGACTACGGCATCGTAGGCGAACCGTACTTTGACCTGGACTTTCGCCGAGTATGCTACTTTACCGATACCGGCCGGCGCTGGGATGGCGCTGCGGTGAGCGTCCGCGATAAAGTAAGGGACCACTTCGGGCTTGCCTTCCGCACCACTTTCGATATCATAGCCGCCGTGAAAAGCCAGAGTTTCCCACAACAGGCCATGCTCAACTTCCACCCCCAGCGCTGGACGGACGATCCCTTTCTGTGGATGGCCGACAAATACCAACAGCTGGCTAAAAATGCGGTGAAATACTGGCTTATTCAATGGCGCCAACGGCGCGCTATGGTGTAACATTTGCTTAGCGGGATGGATTTTACTATAAAAGCGGTATTGTTTGTATGAAATGTTTTTGCCTGCCGACGGGAATTTGTGCATTGGCACAGTTTTAGACCTCGAATAGATTGATTTCTGGAGAAATTCAACGACTACATTTTTATGCCTATGGATTAAGGTTACCCTGTAGCTCCCTGTTTCGTGCCGTCTTTTCTAATGCGCACTACCCGCCTTTTCTGTCGGTGCGCGTAGGCCGGTTGTTAAGCCAATTTCTGCTCCCGCCGGCTAATATTCTTTTCTTTTCAATCTTCTCCCCCTTAATAAAACCGCCGCGTCTTCGGCGCTGGTGAGGCATAGTACATCTGGAAGACCTTGCGCGCAGTAGGGTTTTCTTTTCTCTTTTAATCCACCCCCTAAGGTACAGAAGTCCACCCATCGTTTGTCCAAAACTTGTATTGTCTATGGCTGTACTAAACCATCTGACTACCGCTCCTCGCCACGTCCGCCGGCCGTTGCTGGAACACTTTCCGGAAGAAGCCGTCCGATTTATCGAAGAAACGGTGCCTTCCTCTGAGCTGTCCGAAGCCTTTTGCCTGCATACGGTTTATCCCATCAACGCCAGTGTAGTTGGCAATGTTCCGGCGCTTTGCGTCATCAATCGGCAGCGCATCAACGACATTCGCTATATCAACAAGTTCTTTGAGTCGGTCAACGAAAACTTGGCCGATGGAGGATATTTGGTAGGATGCGTCGAGCCGCTGCACGTCCGGCGTCAGCGCGTGTTGCAGCACTATCCTCGACCGCTGAATAAAGCTTACTACGCATTAGATTTTCTTGTTACGCGCTTGTGGCCCAAATTGCCTCACCTGCGCCGCGCTTATTTTGCCCTCACAAAGGGACGCGGGCGCGTGATTTCGGAGATGGAGACCTACGGACGGCTGTATTCGTGCGGCTTTCGCTTGGTGGACTCCCGCGAAATCAACGGCCATGTGTACTTTGTAGCCCAGAAAGTAAAGGCGCCGGACTACAACGAAGAGGCAACCTACGGGCCGTTCATCGTGCTAAAGCGCGTCGGTAAGCACGGAAGAATTTTGCGGGTCTATAAGATGCGCACGATGGTGCCTTATTCGGAATATGTGCAGCAATTTATTTTTGAGCGCAACGGAGCCGGCGGTATCGGTACGGGCTCGAAGTTCAATAACGACCCGCGCATAACCACCTTAGGCCGGTTTATGCGCAAGTACTGGATCGACGAGTTGCCCATGCTGTACAATTTGCTGCGCGGCGACCTGAAGCTGTTTGGCGTTCGCCCGATTAGCCAGCACTATTTTAGCCTGTTTCCGGAAGATTTTCAGGAGTATCGCAAGAGGTTCAAACCCGGGCTCGTCCCGCCGGTATACGTAGAGATACCCAAATCGCTGGAAGATACCGTCGCCATCGAGCGGCGCTACTTGGAGGCTTACGAGCGCAACCCCTTGTGGACGGATATTCGCTACTTGGCCATTGCCCTGTATAATATCTTCATTAAGCGGGTGCGCAGTTGCTGAAAAGAAACATCTTTGCGCAAGGATTCGGTTTTTTTAATCTTAATAGGTTCAAGATGAGGCTTCTGATGTATTCTATTTTGTTAGCGATGAAAAGCGAATGCACATGACCCACTTTTCCTACCTCTCAGAAGAACGCTCCGCTGATCCTGCTCGACGCCGGATGCGTACCTGCGAAAGCCCCCCCAAGCCTTCCTTCGGTCGCTATCGGGATTTCATTGCCGCTTTTTTGGAGCGCGGTTACCGCTTTTGTTTTTTTTCGGAACTGAGCGAACCCTTCCATCAGGTGGTGCTTCGCCACGACGTGGATTTTGACACCCGTTTTGCCCTTCGACTGGCGACCAAAGAAAAGGAGTTGGGCATCCGTTCCTCTTTCTTTTTCTTGCTCCGCTCGCCGATGTACAATGCTCTCCAACCGCAAGATTACGAGAACATTCAGTGTATTCGCGATATGGGACACGTCGTAAGCCTGCACTTTGACCCGTCCATTTACAAGGATTTTGAGCGGGGGCTGAAAATGGAAGTGGAGATGTTTGAAAGACTCTTCCAGACGAAAATCGAAATCGTCAGTCTGCACCGTCCCAGTCTTTTCTTTCAGCAGTTCGATGCACCTATCGCGGGTATCGAGCACACCTATCAGTCTAAGTACTTTCGAGAGGTAAAATACCTTTCCGACTCTACCGGTGTGTGGCGCTATGGGCATCCGTTCGACACGCCTGAATTTGCCGAAGGGCGCTCCATCCATCTACTCATTCATCCGATCTGGTGGGTTGTCGGTGGCGAGACGAATCTGGACAAGCTGCGAAAGTACTACCTCCAGCGGGTAGACGCCTTGAAGGCTGACTTCTCCGAGAATTGCCTTCCCTTCCGTCAGTTGCATGGCTATTTATGATCGCATAGCGGTTTTTGGCTGCAAGGGGACTACGCGATTTCTGATAGAAAACCTCGACATCCCATACCCTATTCGGTATCTGGTGACCCTTTCGCCCCAGGCGGGCGAACGGCACGAGGTGGCGGATTATTTTCCCCTTAAGGCGTGGGCGGAGCAGCGCGGCATACAGGTATACGAGGCGCGCTATTATTCCCTGCGACATCCGGACGATATCGCCTATGTGGAGAATCTGCAGATCGACATTGCTTTCGTCATCGGTTGGCAGCGGCTTATCCCGGCAGAGGTGCTGGCGAGTTTTCGGGTGGGCGCCTTAGGCATGCACGGCAGCGCCGCCAACTTGCCGCGTGGGCGCGGGCGCTCTCCGCTCAATTGGTCGCTTATCGAAGGGCGGCAGGCGTTTTATACCAATCTTTTTCTCTACGACCCGGGCGTAGACTCAGGCGACGTAGTGGATACCTTCAAATTTCAGATAACGCCGCACGACACGGCCGAGACGCTGCATTTTAAGAATACGCTCGCTATGAAGTACCTCATCGAGCGAAACATCGAGGCGCTGGTGCACAACGATTTCCGCCGACTGCCTCAGGACCTCTCGCTGACGCCCACGTATTATCCTAAGCGCACTCCAGAAGACGGTTTGGTGGACTGGGAGCTGGATGTAACGGCCATAGAGCGCTTTATCCGGGCCGTCACGCGTCCTTTCGCCGGGGCGTTCACCTTCGCCGGTGGCCGCTTAGTGCGTATCTGGAGAGCGCAGGTGTTTGACGCGCACGACTTCGGTTATGAGCGCGCTCTGCCGGGCACGGTGGTGGCCGTTTTCGATCGAGGCTCCTTCCTGGTCAAATGCTTTGGCGGCTTGTTGCTGGTGACGGAATATGAAAGCAACGCTTCCATCGAAAAAGACGTTAAATTGGATAACGGCGATCGCGAAATTCGCCGTTTTCCGCGTAATCCGCAGGGGTTCTTCGACCTTCCAGAAGCATAAAAAATGCTTGCTCGGCATGGGCCGCTACCTATGCCGGGCAAGCTTTTTTTCTCAATGGCGGTGAGTGAGTGCTCAATTCATAGCCACATTTGACGACGAGGTGGCGGCTCTTGGTCGGTGTATGTATTTGATTTGTGTGGTGCTCAGCAAAGAAGGGTCGTCTACGTGTAGGTTTTCTCCCAAGATGAACGTATACGTGCCGCTACAGGTAAACACCGGTTGGTTTTCGTACACACCGTAGGTGTAGGGGTCTGCCTTTAAGCGGGCTGTGTTAATCTGTAGCTGGCTTATGTGGACGAAGCGCTCGCTGTCTACCAGCGGCGTCAGGTTGCCTTCAGCCGTCTCTTTGGGAAAAACCAAGTAGAAGAAGCGACCTTTGGGGTCAACAACTCCCAGATAAGGAGCGTTTGGCGTGGTAAAGTGCAACGCAAACGATTCGTTTTGGTAAACGGTTGTGGCATCCGTCCATACCTTGGGCGTTTGCTTCGATGGGGCAGAAGACGCAGGCGATGGTGTGGAGGCCGAAATATCCGTATAGGATAGACTCGTCTTCCAAAGGGCGGCTGTGAGAAGCACAGCCAAGGGGAGGCTGAGGGCGATGATTACTTTCATAATCGGCAAGGTGAAACAACGGTCTATATGTCGGAGATTAAAATTCGTGCCAACTTTAGGGTAACTACTTCTTCCGGCATTAAATTTTTCTCCGCTGCTAAAAACAAAAAAGTATTTATTAGACGGCTATTTTTTCTTAAGTAACGGTTATGTCGATTGACGAAGCGCACCACTTTAGGACGGCCCTCTTGAGCTGGCACGCCGGGTGCAAGCGCCCCTTGCCGTGGAAAGGAGAGCGAGACCCTTACCGTATATGGCTGTCGGAGGTGGTTTTACAGCAGACTCGGGTGGAGCAGGGTATGCCATACTACGAGCGGCTGGCGTCTGCCTATCCCACGGTGGAGGCGTTGGCCCAGGCGCCTTTGGATGAGTTGCTCAAGCATTGGCAGGGTTTGGGCTATTACAGCCGCGCCCGAAATTTGCATGCGGCCGCGCAGGAAATCGCGAACAAGTACGGAGGTGTTTTTCCCAGCACTTTCGAGGGTATCCGTTCTCTTAGGGGCGTGGGCGATTACACGGCAGCGGCCGTCGGCTCGTTTGCCTTTGGCTTGCCTCATGCGGTGCTCGACGGCAATGTGTACCGAGTACTGGCGCGTTTCTGGGGTATCGAGACGCCCGTGAACACCCCAAAAGGGCGTGAGCAATTTGCCGCCCTGGCCCAGACGTTGCTCGATACCGAACGCCCCGGTGCATACAACCAGGCCATCATGGATTTTGGCGCGACCTTGTGCCGACCGCGCCGTCCCTTGTGCGGAGAGTGCCCTTTGTCCGACCGATGTGTGGCGTTTCGACAGGGTCGCATAACCGAGCTACCTCAGAAAAAACCAGGGAGGCCGCGTCAATCGCGCTTTTTCCTGTATGCGGTTTTTCTTCAGGCGGGAAGGGTATGGATGCAACAACGCTTATCCGGCGACATTTGGGCCAATTTATACGAGTTTGCCCGAGTGGAAACGGATGCCCTGCCCTCAGACGTCGCCGCTGCGGCTGCTCAACTGAAGGAACGTTTTTTCCCAGGAGGCGCTCCTGTCGAGTGGCGAGGTGTTTACGGCCCTTACCGGCAGGCGCTTTCTCATCGCATCGTGCACGCGCTGTTCTATGTGTTCGAGGGTTCTCCGGCGGAGCCCATAGCGCATCCGCCTGTCGATACAACGGCTTGCGCCGCCGGCTGGTGGCCGATAGAAGAGGTAGATAAAAAAGTTCCACTTCCGAAAATTATTGCCCAATTTTGGAGGAAAAAAGTGTTATCTTGTCGCACCGACGAAAGCAACCATCAATATAAACTATTTTAGCCATGATTAACAAGGTAACCCTCATTGGCAATCTGGGTGCCGACCCGGAAGTGCGCCGATTGGAAGGCGGCGCAACGGTCGCGCGTTTTTCGCTGGCCACCAACGAAAACTACAAGGACAAAGAAGGTAATTGGCAGACGCAAACGGAGTGGCACAACGTGATAGCCTGGCGCGAGTTGGGCGAGCGCGTAGAGCGCCAGTTAAAAAAGGGTATGCTGGTATACGTAGAAGGGCGCATTTCCTATCGAAAGTACACCACTCAGGATGGGCAGGAGCGCTATGTTACCGACATCGTCGCCAACACCATTCGCATTTTGGAGAAACGCGAAGGTGCGCCGGAGGCGCGCTTCCCCTCCGCAGAGTCTGCTATGCCGCCCTCTACTCTTCCTCCTGCGGCCGACGCGCCGCGACCAGATGACGACCTGCCGTTTTGATGCAGCCTCCGGCTAAGGATTTTTGGGTGCGCCCAACAGCTGAACCCAGTAAGTGCCGGCTCGCCCCACCCCTATGTGCTGGAAACGGGGGTTCATCATGTTCGCGCAATGACCGGCACTTCGCTGCCAGCCTTCCACGACGCTTTCCGGCGTGGGATAGCCCCAGGCGATGTTTTCACCAATATAGATCCACGGGTAACCGGCGTGGTGTGCGCGCTCGCCGGGGCAACTCCCCTCCGGACTGGTATGGCTAAAAAAACGGCGTTGCTGCATATCTTCGGCGTGGCGCTGGGCGGCAGCATTGAGTCGCTCGTCTATGCGCAGCGGCTTTGCCGGTTCGAACCACTCCCCTTCCGGGCAATAGCATCCCTTGGCGCGCAAGGCATTTACGGCGCGCAGGACGGCGCGAACAGCAGGGGTATCTACGCCTGTTACTCTCTTATTATTTACGTGCGGCCCCGGGCTGGGGCGCCATGCCAGGGGGCAGGCAAAAACGAGCAGAAGAGGCCACACTTTCATAATAAGCGCTTCTTTGTTCGTCTCTATCGCTAAAATGCGTTTTTTAGTGTTTCTTTTGGTTAAAAAGAGGGTCATTATGTTTGAAAAATTGGTTTTGGATTACGACTATATCGTTATAGGCAGTGGGTTTGGCGGCTCGGTTAGCGCCTTGCGTCTGGCGGAGAAGGGCTACAAGGTGCTTGTTATCGAAAAGGGCAAATGGTACCGCGCCGAAGACTTTCCGCGCACCAACTGGGCGTTGTCGCGCTTTTTGTGGGTGCCGATGTTGCGTTGGTTTGGCATCTTGAAAATCACCATTTTTCGGCATGTCGGTTTCATCTCGGGAGTTGGCGTAGGTGGCGGGTCTCTGGTGTACGCCAACACGCTGCCGGTGCCGAAGGCGGCCTTCTTCCGCTCGGGAAGTTGGAAGTCGCTGGCGGATTGGGAAACGGAGCTGGCACCGCACTACGAGACCGCCCGGCGCATGTTGGGTGCCTCCGTTACGCCGCAGTTGTTCGACAACGACCGCGCGCTGGAACAGCTGGCTCGAGAGGTGGGTCAGCAGGAGCACTTCGGGCCGACGACCGTCTCGGTGTACTTCGGCAAGCCCGGGGAAACGGTGCCGGACCCCTACTTCGGAGGGCAAGGGCCGGAGCGCACAGGGTGTATTTTTTGCGGCAGCTGCATGACCGGCTGCCGGCACAACGCCAAGAACACGTTAGACAAGAACTACCTCTATCTGGCACAGCGCCATGGGGCGGAAATTTTAGCCGAGCATGAAGTTGTTGATGTGCGCCCTCTTGGAGCGGCCGATGGAAGCGATGGCTACGAGGTGACCTTCCGCCCTTCGACGCGGCTGTGGGGACGACGCAGGCACCTGCGCACGCGCGGCATCGTGTTCGCCGGCGGCGTTTTGGGCACGGTGGGGCTCTTGCTTCGGCTCAAAAGGCGCTCTTTGCCGCGACTATCCGACAGGGTGGGCTGTGAGGTTCGCACCAACAACGAAAGCCTTATCATGGTGACGCAACTGGAGGGGGAAGCCGATTTGTCGAAAGGGGTGGCCATCGGCTCTATTTTGCACACGGACGAGCACAGCCATCTGGAGGTATGTCGCTATGGCCCCGGTTCGGGCGCTTGGCGCGTCTCTATGCTTCCTTACGTCACCGGCCCGAACCTTTGGATACGGATGCTGCGCATCGTCGGCGAGGTGCTTCGCCACCCGCGCGCGTGGTGGAAGTACCTACGCGTCCCGGATTGGGCGAGAAAGACGACGGTGCTGCTCTTCATGCAAACGCTTGACAGCACCGTCACCTTGAAAAGAGGATGGCTGGGCGGACTGCGCACTACCGTTGTCGGCCAGCAAAAACCCACGGCTTTTATCCCCCGCGCTACGGAGCTGGCGCGCCGTATGGAGCGCATCCTCAACGGCAAGGCTACGGCTTTCTTCCTCACCCCCCTGGCGGGCATCCCCGGCACCGCGCATATCTTAGGTGGAGCGGTGATGGGCAGTTCCCCCCAAACGGGAGTTATCGACCGCGATAACCGCGTTTTCGGCTACCAAAACATGTACGTCTGCGACGGAGCGGCGGTGTCCGCCAACCCGGGAGTAAACCCTTCGCTGACCATCACCGCCATTGCCGAGCGGGCCATGAGCCGCATTCCGCCCAAAAAATCGCTCCAAGACCTTCAACCGGCGGCCGAATTCGCGCACGCAGACAATGCTCGGCCGGCCGACAAGCGGCTGTAGATGGGTTAGACCTCTTTGTGAAAAAAACACGGCCATCTCTGAGACAGGAGATGGCCGTGCAGGGGAGAGAAAGGAGTAGACGGCCCTATCCTTGGTCGAAGACCGGGCGCGGGAATTTTTCGTGCACCACATCGCCCGGGCGGTCTATCGGTATTTGATTGAGGCGATTGTACCGGCGCATATCGATCCAGCGGTGCCCTTCGCCGAAGAGCGAGTACCGGCGCTCGTGAAGGAGTTGGTTGACCAGTGAGGCGTCGTCGGTGAGCCCGGTATAGTCGCTTAAGCCGGCGGCATTGCGCACTTTGTTGATGGCCCTGACGGCCTCAGCGTTGTCGACACCGATGTGCGCTTCGGCCCACATGAGGATGAGTTCCTCGTTGCGGATGATGGGGAAGGGCGCCGTATTAGAGGATACCAGCGTGACCTGTACATCGCCCGACAGTCCGTCGGTGGAGAAAGGCGCAGACAGCTTGGTGGTCTTCTTGCTGAAACGTTGGTCGCCGGGTTCGGCGTTGGCTACGAACTGCGGGTGGGCGACGTAAGCCGTCTGGAAAGGCACGGTGAACAGAGGGTTGAATAGGTTGTTTCCCCCGGCGCCGAAGACGTAGTACACGCCTTCATCCATAGGGCCGTCTAAGTTGAGCCATGTTTGCCCCAATAACGAGCGCATGGCGCCCTTGTCGTTTTGGTACATGGCCACGCGCGCGGCAATAGCGCGGTTGAATTGCCGGACGCGCTCGACATTGCCGAGCGTGGAAGTAAAGAGAAACTGGGCGCCGTCCAGCTCGTTGTACGCTTGGTC
>Ga0209101_1000101_pt1 | contig 68989 bp, 54 predicted proteins | sample ConPoolayeCmetaG_FD_185481 | JGI IMG/M metagenome (GOLD analysis project Ga0209101, IMG submission 185481) | Hot spring microbial mat communities from California, USA to study Microbial Dark Matter (Phase II) - Cone Pool mat layer C metaG... ... | reverse complement strand
GCGTTGCCCGTTATTCGTCGGCTCTTTGTGATTCCTGGCGAAGCCACACTGTCGCTGCGCTGGGACGCCGGTCAGTCCGTGACAGTCGAGATGGCGGCGCTGGCCACGCAGCCTGGCGGAGCTGTGCCGCTGCTTTGGCCCGTGCAAGCACCGGTCGAGAAGCTGCCGGGCGCGCTGGAGAATGCGGAATTCGCGTTCGATTGGGCGGCTTACACGCAGAATGCCGAGTTGCCGGCCGAGCGCGTCACAGTCCAGGAAGTCGGGATCGTGCGTGGTCAGCGGCTTGGACTGTTGGAGATCCGGCCGGTGGCCTACAACCCCGGCGCCGGCACCTTGACCTTCTGCCCGCAAATCAGTGTTGAGATCGAGTTCAGTAGCAGCAGGGCTGTCGCCCCTCAGGTTGCACCCCCGCCCTTCTTGCAGCGCGTGGTGCTCAACCCGCAGGTTCTGCCGGACGTGGCCGGCCGCGGCAGTGGCAACTACCTGATCGTGGTGGCGCCGGCCTACCAGACGACGATTGCGCCGTTCGCTGCCGCCAAGCAGGCCCAAGGATTCAATGTGACCACCTGGGTGGCAACGTCGGCCAGCAACACAGCTATCAAAAACTACATTGTCAGTCTGTGGGGTGGGCCGAACGCACCCGATTATCTGTTGCTGGTCGGCGATACGGACACGATTCCGCACTGGACTGGCGGCGGGGCCGGCACGCCGCCCACCGATCTGCCCTATGCTTGCATGGACGGCAGCGCCGACTGGTTCCCGGATATCGCCTACGGGCGCTTCCCGGTGCGCAATGCGCAGCAGTTGCAGGCCATCATCGACAAGACGCTCTACTATGAAAACGGGCCGTTGGCCGACCCGCAGTATGTCAAGCGCGCCGTCTTCATGGCCAGCGAAGACAACTACACTGTCAGCGAGGGAACGCACAACTGGGTGATCAACAATTACATGATCCCCAACGAGATCGCGTCGGATAAGCTCTACTGCCACACCTACCACGCTACGACACAGCAGGTGCGCGACTCGTTCAATGGCGGGCGCTTCTTCGGCATCTACAGCGGTCACGGCAGCGAGACTTCCTGGGCCGACGGCCCGCCCTTCTCGCAGACCGACGTGCGCAATCTGACCAACCTGAACATGTACCCGTTCGTGTGCAGCTTCGCCTGCCTGACCGGCAACTTCACGCTGGAGGAGTGTTTCACCGAGACTTGGATCCGCCAGGCCAACAAGGCGGCCTTGGCGATCTACGGCTCGTCGGTCACCAGCTATTGGACCGAGGACGACGTGCTGGAGAAGCGTTTGTTCGACTCGATCTATGATGAGAACGACCCGGTTCCGCCCGAGGTCGGCCCGGTGTGGAACGACACCATGCTGCGCTACCTGGCGCAGATGGGCAACAATTCGACCACGCGGCGCTACTTCGAAATGTACAACTTGATGGGCGACCCCAGCCTGCGCTTCCCCGGTCATTGCTCCGAGGCCGGCGTCATCCAGCTGGATGCCCAGGTGTACAACTGCACCGATCTGGTGACCATCGCGGTCACCGATTGCGGCCCGAACACCAATCCGAATGTTGTTGAGCAGATCAGCGTGGCGGTGGATTCAACTTCAGAGGTCGGCGTCGAGCAGGCCGTCCTGATTGAGACCGGGCCGGATACCGCCGAGTTCCGCGGCAGCATCGCCACCAGCACCAGCAACAGCCCGGGCGTGCTCCTGGTCGCGCATGGCGACACCATCACCGTCACCTACATCGATGCCAACAACGGCCAAGGCGGTTACAACGTGCCGGTCGTAGCTACTGCCGGTGTGGACTGCCAGTCGCCGGCCATCGGCAGTGTAACGGTAACGGATATCAGTTCCAGCAGCGCCAAGGTGCGGTTCACGTCCGATGAGCCGGTCAAGGCCACCGTCTACTACGGGCTGAGCTGCGGCCAGCTCGTCGGCGAAGCAAGCAGTGCGGGCTACAGCACCAATCCAGTGGTGAACCTGACCAACCTGGCCCAGAACACACGCTACTACTTCGCCGTCCGGGCCGAGGACGAGGCCAGCAACTTCACCTATGACGACAACGGCGGGATCTGCTACACCTTCAAGACGCTGCGTGGGCCCCAGGCCGTCTATGTGTTCAACATGGACACGAATCCGGGTTGGACAATCTCCGGCGGCGCCTGGGCCTGGGGCAAGCCGACCGGCGGCGGCGGACAGTACGGCAACCCCGACCCGACCGCCGGCCACACCGGCCAGAATGTCTACGGCTACAACCTCAATGGCGATTACACCAACAACATGCCGGAGTACCACCTGACCACGACGCCGCTCGATTGCACCGGCCTGACTGAGGTCTCGCTGCGCTTCTGGCGCTGGCTAGGCGTCGAGCGTTCCCGCTATGACCACGCCTATCTGCGGATCAGCACCAACGGCAGCAGTTGGACCACGGTCTGGCAGAACCCGGACAGCAGCCTGTCGGACAGCGCCTGGACTCTGCAAGAGTTCGATATCTCCGCTTACGCCAGCAACCAGCCGAGGGTCTACTTGCGGTGGACGATGGGTACGACCGACGGTAGCATCGTGTACTGCGGCTGGAATATCGACGACGTCGAACTCTGGGCAACGGTGCCGGTACAGATCCTGGTCGGCGATGTCAATTGCGATGGAGAGGTGAACCTGCTTGATATCAACCCATTCGTGCTGGCGCTGACCAACCCGGCCGGATACGAAGCCCAGTATCCGGACTGCCCGTTCGAAAATCGGGACATCAACGGCGACGGGCTTTGCAATTTGAACGACATCAACCCGTTCGTTCGCCTGCTGACCGGGCCGTGACACGAGGGCGATACTTTTCAACCGGCCAGTGACCGATACGGGCCGGCTCGCAACCGCCGCCTCGGCCGAATCACCGTCGGGGCGGCGGTTTCGTGCGCGGTTGCGGGGCAGGGGTGGGGCGCAAAACCACTAACTGTCCACAGGCCGATGCGTCTACAATAGTGGATGAGTGCCTCGGGCGACACTTTGTGAGGGTAATAAGATGGCCCGCTCAGGTTCAGTTTTCGGCAAGTTGGGGCTGCTGGTAGTGGGCGTGATGGCAGGACCGGCCGCGGCCGGCGATTTCTCTTTCAGTTTCGGCTTCAGTTCAGCTTCGTGGGGCTATCCCGCCTACAGCAGCAGCTACGTTTACTATGACCCCTGGCCGATCGTTTACACCGATTGCTCCCCGAGTGTCGTGGTTTATGAACGCTGCCCGACGGTCGTGTACCGCGAGTGCCGCCCATCGGTTGTGGTCTACCGTGATTGGACACCTTCATACACTCGTTCGTGCCCACCACCGACGGTAGTTCGCCGCACATATGAGCGAACCTATTATCGCGCACCGAGTACCTCGTACTACCGCACTTACGAGCGCTGTGGTCCGCCGCGCGCGCACTATCGAGCACCCACCTACCGCGAGCATTATCGGACGCGCTATTACAGCCCGGCCGAGCGTTGCTACGGACGGCCAAGTTACCAGCGCTCGACTGTCCGCGTGTATCGATAAGCGTCTTGACGTGTTCTGGCAGCAGCGCTCGCCGGCTGGCAAGAAGGCTGTGAGCACACGCGGTGCCGCGCACTGCTGTCGCACTATGCAATAATTAGCTCAGAACTACCGGCTCGATTCCCAATACCTCGCACGCCGCCGCCAGTGCGGCCACATGGTCACCAATGATGGCGTGGATGTGGTTGCTGCTGTAGTTGTCGCGCAGGCTGGCAAGTGAGATGTCGAAGCGTGCGTAGGCGTGCGGCCACTCGTAAGTAGTTTGACGGGCCAGTTTCTCCTGCTGCGCGCGCGCCAGCTTGACGAACGCACCGCTGAAAATGTGCATCAGGAAGCGGCCGCCCTTGCGCACGATGCGCCCGAAAGTGACCTTCGGCGCTGGCGCGGCGTAGAACTGCACACTACCGCCGCCGGCGCGGAAGTAGAACTCCGACGCCGGGCGAATGTGGCACTGCCGCCAGTTCTGCCGATAGTCGTCCGAGCGTTTGGCGAACCAGGGAGCGTGCTGGCCGCTATTAACCAGGTCGTAGAGGTCCAGGTCTTGGTGGTAGTGGCGCAGGTCGGCGAACAGCACCGGCGTGCCCGTCAGGTGGTGCATGAGCTGCATCGTCAGCGCCCCGTTGCTGTCGCACTCGGTGGCACAGATGAGCGGTTTCTTCGGACTTTGCTCCCAGTCAGCCGTATCGTTGAGCAGCGCTTCCTGAACATCGGCAATGCACAGGTCGGACCACTCGGTCATGTCAAGCTGCCCCGTCAGCCCGCAGAAGTCGATGCCCTCCTGGCGACAGAAGTCTTTCATGGCCAGATACATGCGCACTTGGCGGGCCAGCGTGCCGTCCAAACCCGGAGTCAGCTTCTTGTCATCGTAGTGGATCTTAGCGCAGTGCTTCTCAAGCCAGGCCAGACCGGCGGCCACGCGGTCCTCGGCTATACGTTTGGCCATCTGCCAGAGATGCAACTGCCCGCGGTGATAGACGTGGATGCCGAACTGCTGCATCCACTGCGACGGGTCGATGTGCCCGGTGTACATCCCCATGGACGGGCCGTCGAACTGACCGTAGCGCAGCCCGTGCAGCAGGGCCGCCGCCCTTTCGCCGCGTGCGCGCTGGTCGGGGTCGTGCAGGTGCAGAAAACGCTCCACTTGCCGTTGCACTTCTGGCCTGCGGATGTCTCCCAGCACGCGCCCGAAAGGCCGGTCGATCTCGTTCAACGTGCCGGCTGACGCGAAAAACGCCACCCAGCCGGGATGCGAGGGCAGGATGTTTCCGATCAGCAGGATCGGCACTTCTGGTATCAGGTTCGCAACCTGAGCCGTGAGGTCCGGGAAAGACCAGACGCAGAAGTTGAAGACCACGACGTCCGGGTAGGTTAGCGCGACACGCTGAGCCTCACGCCGGGCCGTCTCGTAGTTCCACACGATTTTCTTGGCGGCCACGACGGTGTGTTTCTTCTGCCGGAAGTAGCCGACCAGCCGCTCTTGGAACATCCGACAGTCTTTCTCAGTGGCCTTGGCGACGCGCGCCCGCCCATCAGTGAAGGTGATGACGCCAATCTTCATGTCGTGCTCCCAAGCGGGCAGCGCAACCGCCTTGCTCGACGCGATCACGCCCGCTTTCGCATATTAGGTTCCGCGGACTTCGCTTCCGCAAGCACCGGGCAGCCGGTCGATTGGTGGTTGTGTCGCGGGCGCGACGGCTTAGAATCCTCGGCAGGGCGCTGTCGCCCCCCTCGGCGGCGCGCCGCGTAGGGCGAGGTCTATGGTGCCACCGCGCAAGAATCGTCCAGTCCTTTTCGAAGTTGTGGCCCGCACGCAGCGTTCCCGGCGGCGCGGGGCGAGCGGTCCCGGGAGCACCCCACCGGGCCCAGCGAACACGGCGGTGCCAGCGAGGGAACCACCATCGAGCGCCGGCTCTGCTCAGCGCGAGCCGACCCTGCGCGTGGCCGCTGGCCGACTGCATCTGGTCCTGGCTTGGCCACATCTGGTCATTCTGGCAGTGCTGCTGCTGGCTGTCGTGGTGGCAGCGTTCCAGGCTGGCGCCCGCAGTGCGCAACCACCCGCCAGCGGCACCGGCGAGCTGGAGGAGCTGCTGGCCGGACCGGCACCCACGGCCGCTCAGCCAGCGGAGGTGAACCCACCCACTCCGACGCGCGGACGCGGCAGCACCCCGGTGTTTACGCCGCTCTCTGAGATTACGCCGCTGGAAAACGACGGTCGCACACCGCCGCCAGTGGCGGAGGCAGCACCTGAATCGCCGGAGCCGGCCGCGCTAGTGCCGGGCGCGTACTACGTGGTAGTGCAGCATTTTCCGCGGCGTTCGCGAGAGGCCGCCGAGGCCGCGCGCGAGTTTCTGCGCTCGCGTGGCGTGGAGTGCGTGTTGCACGGTGGCGCGGGCGACTGGATGCTGATTGTCGCCCAGCCTTTTGCCAGTGAGCGCGAGGCCGCCAGGCTCGTGACCCGCGTGCGCGAGCTCGGCAAAGAATACTTCCCGACCGGGCGTTACGACTTCAAAGAAGCCGCAGCCCGCAAGTTCTGAGCGCCGATCCGGTTTGCTGCGCAGCGCCGTTGGGGAGTTCATGGCCGTGACCCGTCTGGAGCAGCTTCAGAAACTGGCCGCCGCTCAGCCGCACGATCCGCTGGCGCATTACGGCGTCGGGCTGGAGCACATGAATCTCCAGCAGTGGGAACCGGCGATTGCGGCCTTCGATCGCGCCTTGCAGGCCGACGCGAATTACGTGGCGGCGTACATGCAGAAGGCACGAGCCGAACTGAAACTCGGGCGGCGGACGGCGGCGCTCCAAACACTACAGCGCGGGGTGGCGCTGGCCCGGGCCCAGGGCGACCGACATGCCGCCGACGAGATGAACAAGTTGCTGGAGACCCTGATGTGAATCCGCTGCGTCTGGCTATCGCTGGCTCCACCGGGCGTATGGGACAGGTGTTGATCCGCTTGACTGCCGCCGAAGCTGATCTCCGCCTGGTAGCCGCTGTGACACGAACCGACGATCCCTTGCTCGGACGTGACGCCGGGCAAGTGGCCGGCGTGGCGCCACTGGGTGTCGCCATCAGCAGCGATATCTCCAGAGATTGCGACGTGCTGATCGAGTTCACCTCGCCGGCGGGGTGTCGGCAATGGGCCGACTGGTGCGCGCAGCGCGGCGTGGCGCTGGTCAGCGGCACGACCGGCCTGCGCCCGACCGAACAAAGCGCGCTGCGCGCCGCGGCAGCTCAAATTCCAGTGGTGTGGTCGCCCAATATGAGCGTCGGTGTCAACCTGCTGTTCGAGCTGGTCGGCCTGCTGGCCGACCGACTGGACGAGCACTGGGACGTAGAGCTGTGCGAAACCCACCACCGCCAGAAGATCGACGCCCCCAGCGGGACGGCTCTAGCTCTCCTGGAGGCTATCTGCGCCCGGCGTGGACGACCGGCCCCCGAGGTTGTAGTCCACGGGCGACATGGAGCGGCCGGTCCGCGACCGCCCGGCCAGATCGGCGTGCACGCCCTGCGTATGGGCAGCATCGTCGGTCGGCACGAGGTGCACTTCGCGTCGGCCGCCGAGTGTCTCACGCTGCGCCACGAGGCCCTGTCACGGGATGCTTTCGCGCTTGGAGCACTGCGGGCGGCACGCTGGCTGCGGGGGCGCGCCGCGGGAATGTACAGTATGCGCGACGTGCTGTTCGGCTGAGGGGCACCGGGCCGGCCAGGCGTGCCAAGGGCGCTGGGCGCGCACTGGGGCGGGTGCTTATCTACGCGCCCATCTGGAGCGTGGCCAAACCGCTGGGAACGTCCTCAACGAATTCAAAGATGCGGTCCAGACCGGTCACCAGGAATACGCCCCAGACTTGCCGGTTGACGCCTGCCAGTTTCAGTCGCCGGTGGTTCGTGATCGTCACCAGTTTGCGCAGCTTCAACAGATGGGCGATGTTCGAAGAGTTCAGGTAGTTCACGCCGGACAGGTTGAGCAGCACGTCCTGCCGAGTGTCCTTCGTGCACTGTTCGATAATCGCCGTCAGATCATCGGTGAACTGTGGATCGTCCCCCAGCTCGCCCAGAATCACGGTCTCCGACCATTGCTGCACGGACATGCTGAAACCCCAGGCTAAAAGAGTCGACCGGACCGTCCGGCTCCCTCGGGGCTGTGACAATACGACCGAATAACAACACCGTCAACCGGGCAACCAATAGACAGCGTCCACATGGCGTCGCCTCCCTGCGCTCTGCCGTATAGACTGACCGCAACTGTTTACCGTTCGACCGCCGTGCCGCCCGGCGTCTGGCAGGTGACCAGCGATGGCCGAGACAGCACAGCCCCGCAGACGAAGGCGTTCATCCAAGGCGCGCCGCCTCCAACCCCTGCTGTGGGCGCTGGGGGGCGCCCTGCTGGGGGCACTGACGGCCAAGCTGCTCGATCACGGCCAGCGCACTATTCCCATCGACCATACGCGTACGCCCGCCCAGCAGTATCGTTGGACGGATCTGCCGGCCCCCGGTTTCCCGATCCCGCCGCAGGCCCGCTACCTGTCCGGGTTGCGGGTAGTGCTCGATCCGGGACATGTGGGACAGCGCGACCCGGGCGGGACCTGGAAACGCGGGCCGACCGGGTTGCGCGAAGCGGAAGTGAATCTGCGGGTCGCGCAATTCCTGCGCCAGTTTCTGGAAGCCGCCAACGCCGAGGTGCGTCTGACGCGTTCGACCGATGAAAGCCTGGACCTGCCCGATAAGGACGATTTGCAACAACGTGTCGAGCTGGCCAATAGTTGGCCGGCGGATCTGTTCCTCTCGATCCACCACAACGCCAGCGCGGATGCGCGCGCCAACTACACGGCCGTGTTTTATCACGGTGGGCCGGGGCGCAGTCCGGCCAGTCTGGATGCGGCGCGGCACCTGGCCGCCGGTCTGAGCGCTGCCCTGCGATTGGAGACACAACTGCCCTGCCCGGTGGTGAGCGATTTGGCGCTGCATGCCAACGACGGCTTCGCTGTGCTGCGATTGGCGGAAGTTCCGGCCGTGTTGTGCGAAGCCTCATTTCATACTAATCCGCAGGAGGAGCAGCGGCTGCGTGACCCGCTGTATAATCGCCGCGAGGCCTACGGTCTGTTCGTCGGGCTGGTGGGGTGGGCGTATGACGGGCTACCACGCGTGCGGCTGCTCCAGCCGGCCGACGGGCGCGTGCGGCGCGGGGGCGAGGTGATTGTCGAGCTGGACGATGGCTTGAGCGCGCGTGGCGGGCTGGGCGGAGATCGCCGAGAGATACGAGCAGACTCGCTGCGGGTGCAGCTCGGGGAGCGCAAAGTGCCGTACGCGGTCGACTGGGCGCGTCGGCGTCTGCGCGTCACGATACCGCGCCAGCAGCGCAGCGCGACAACGGTGCTGGAAGTCGATTTCGTCAATCTGCTCGGGCAGCATGTTCTGCACCCGCGTTTGGTGCTAGAGATAAGCGATTGACGTCGACCACCCTGGGAGAAAGAAGCGGCCCGTCACTTCGGCAGGTGACGGGCCGCAGACCGGACGAATCAGCAGGCTCCGTGTTGCAATGTGCCCGGTCAGGACCTTCAAACGGGCCGCTACACCGGAGCTACTTCCAGTTGTAGTTACTGAACGGGCGGGCGGTCGGTGGCCGGGTCGTCGCCACCAGCCAGCAGTTCCCCTTGCCCCGCGTCACGTCTTTGATCGCCCCGCCGAAGCGCTGCCGCAGATAACGGTACGCTGCCCGCGGGGTGCCATAGTTCCAGCGGCTGCCAAAGTACTTGCAGAAGTCACGATTGTTGAACTTGTAGACCTGCACACCGCTGTTGATGTAGCGCATCCACTTGTTGGCGTTGGTCGGCGAGAAGTAGGTCCGCGACCCGGCGCCGGTGAACTGCGCGTAGATGTTCCGGTACGAACCCATCCGCCACTGGCACTCCTGCCGCACCGTCTTGAACTTCGGGGAGTTGCAGGGATAGGTGGTGGTCGGCGGGTTGTACTTCGGCGTGTTCCACTTGTTCCAGTTGTACCTACGGGAAGTCGTCGTGGTCTTTCTCGGTGGCATAAGACTCTCCACAATGGCCTGCTGTCCGTCGTGGCGACTTAACGACAGTCACTTTCGCTTTATCGGGAAATAGCAGGGTGAGATTGAATAGTGCGATTGGGAGGCGGCCGGGTTGCAACATCGGGTGCCGCGTCATCCTCGGCCACCGAGGTCTACTCGGACGCCACCATAGTGGCGCGGGCGGACCATCGCCGGGACACTATCATTCAGGTAGACTGATCTGCAACCCGCGGGCCGCGGGTTGTGCGGAGGTGCCAGCCATGACGAACACCATTATTCGTCAATCGCCTGGTGGCCCCAGCGAGCGGCTGCGCCGTGGCTTTCTCGGTCTCTGCGCTACCGTGTTGCTCGGGAGCCTGCCGACCATGGTCGTTGCCGGTAGCGGGGTCGGCGGTCGCGGGGCCGTGTTGCCGATACGCGGCATGATCGACGACATCATGCGCGACAGCGTGGAACGGCGAATACAGGCTGCCCGGGACGCTGGAGCCACGGTGCTAATCTTCGAGCTGGATACGCCCGGCGGGCTGGTCACCAGTGCCTTGGATATCTGTCGCCAAATCAAGGGTCTTCCGCCCGATATCCGCACCGTGGCCTGGGTCCACCACCATGCCTACAGCGCCGGGGCCATGATTGCTGTCGCTTGTCAGGAGATCTGGATGAGCCCGTCCTCGGCCATCGGCGATTGTGCTCCCATCATGGTGGTGCCGATGGGCGGAGTGCAGGAGCTCGGCCCGGCCGAGCGCGCCAAAGTCGAAAGCCCGATCTTGCAGGAGTTCCGCGACTCGGCAGCGCGAAACGGTTACAACCCATTGCTCTCACGCGCCATGGTGGCTGTCGGCGAGGAAGTCTGGTGGCTGGAGAACGTGGCCGACCCGACCGAGCGCCGCTTCGTGTCCGGGGATGACAAGAAAAAGCTTGTCGATGACATCGAACCCGACAAACGGGAATGGAGACTGGTTGAAAACTACACGCTTCCCGAGATCGGCCGGACGATTAGCGTCTCCCAGCCGGTCGATCGCCCCGACGAGTTGCTCACGATGTCGCAGTACGACGCGGTGGCCTATGGTTTCGCCCGCGGGATCGCCGCCGACCTTGATGATCTGGCCGGACGGCTCGAGCTGAGCGGGCCGCCGACCTTGTTTGCCCAGTCAGGCTGGGAGAAGTTTGCCGCATGGCTCAACAGTCCGGTGGTCCGCGGCATCTTGCTGGTGATCGTGCTGATCGGCGCGTACATGGAGTTTCAGTCGCCCGGGTTGATCCTGCCCGGAGCGACTGCGTTGGTGGCGCTGGCGATTTTCCTGGCGGCGCCCTATGCTGCCGGTCTGGCGAGCATCTGGACGATCGTCATCCTGGTAGTCGGGCTGATCCTGTTAAGCATCGAGGTGTTTCTCATTCCCGGGTTTGGCATCGTCGGCCTGCTCGGTATTGCGTTGATCCTGGTCGGCCTGCTAGCCACCTTCGTTCCGACGGACCCGGCACTCCCGACCTTTTCAGCACCGAGCTTGAGCAACATGTGGCGGGGCGCGGTAACCGGCCTGAAAGTGCTTGTGAGCAGCGTAATCGCTTCCATGATCGGGATAGTGCTGCTGGTGCGCTATCTGCCACAGTCGCGCATCGCCACTGGCGTGATAACTGACAGTCCCCCGCCGGAGGCCGTGCTGCCGCCCGAGCCGTACGGCGGGCTTATCCAAGTCGGGGCGGTGGGTATTGTCACGGCCGATTTGCGCCCCGGTGGGCAAGCGAGATTCGGGTCCGAAATCGTAGACGTCCACAGCCAAACGGGTTATGTTGAGCGTGGCACGAAGGTGCAGGTCGTTCGGCGCGATGGTTTGGAGATCGTTGTTCGCCCACTGACAGGCGAGCAGGGGAACACGTGAAAGGGTAGATCATGCCCGCTTGGGTCTGGTTGTTTCTCGGAGCGTTGGCGGCCCTCTTCGGGCTGTTCGCCTTCATTATCGTCGTCAATTTCGGTCGGCTCTGGATTACGGCTTATTCGGCCGGTGCCAAGGTGACCTGGGGCGAGCTGATCGGGATGTTTCTACGGCGAGTCAACAGCAGTGTCATCGTGCAGGCCAAGATCCAAGCCTGGAAGGCCGGGCTGACCGACATTTCCACGGACGACCTGGAGCGGCATTACCTGGCTCGCGGTCGCGTGCCGAACGTCATCCAGGCATTGATTTCCGCCCAGCGGGCCAAGATACCCCTGGACTATCGCACGGCTTGCGCGATCGACCTGGCAGGGCGCGACATCGTGGACGCCGTGCAGACCAGCGTGAATCCCAAGGTCATCGATTGTCCCAACCCGGCCCAAGGACGCACGACCATCGACGCGGTTGCCAAGGACGGCATTCAGCTAAAGGTGAAAGCCCGCGTGACGGTGCGAACCAACATACAGCGATTGGTCGGCGGTGCTACCGAGGAGACCGTCGTCGCCCGCGTCGGCGAGGGCATCGTCTCGGCCATCGGATCGTCAGAGTCGCACAAGGACGTGCTGGAGAATCCCGACAAGATTTCTAAGGCTGTGCTGGCGAAAGGGTTAGACGCCGGTACGGCCTACGAGATTCTCTCCATCGATATCGCCGACGTGGATGTCGGCGAGAACATCGGCGCTCGTCTGCAAGCCGATCAGGCTGAGGCCGACAAGAAACGCTTCCAGGCCGAGGCCGAGAAGCGTCGCGCCATGGCCATCGCCCAGGAGCAGGAGAACCGCGCTCAGGTCGAGGCTAACCGGGCCTTAGTAGTCTTGGCCGAATCCGAGATTCCCAAGGCAATCGCCGAGGCCTTCCGATCAGGCAACCTGGGCATTATGGATTACTACCGGTTGCGCAACATTCAGGCCGACACGGCGATGCGCGACCAGATCGCCGGCCGCAGCCCGGACGCGAGTGGCAAGGGCAAGCCGGAGTGAGTCATGCTGATGAGCCTTCTGGTCGGCTTGCTGTCGGCGCGCGAGCGTGAGATCGACACCACCCAGCTTGTCTTTTATGGCATCGTGGTGGTGGCTAGCATCTTGAGCGGCATTCTTCAGAAGCGGAAGTCCGATAGCAAGAAATCCGAGACTGGCAAGCCACCGACCGGGTCGAAGTCGCCCAAGATTGCGTCGCGCCGACCGGTTCAGCCGCCAGTGCTGAAGCAGGAATTCCCGCCCCACACGGTTACCCGTCCAACACGGCCGATTGCCTCGACGCGGGTGGCTCGTCCGGCGCGAATCCCGGGCGCCACCAGTTTGCCGCCCACGCCGTCATCTGCCGCGCGAGCGGTTACAGTGCACGAGGTGGTCCGGGCAGCACTGCCCGCGGTGGAGCCGACCCAGCCACGGCGATTGACGATCGACCGAGGGCAGCCCCGGCCGGTCTCGGTACCCGAACTGGCTGGTGGCGCAGAAGCTGCTTTGCGTGCGCGGGTGCGCGCAGCCCTGCGCGACCGCTCGCAGCTTCAGGCAGCTTTCGTTCTCTCGGAAATCTTGGCTCCGCCTTTGGCTTTGCGCGAGCCCCGGCGCCTGGGGGGCGATTGACCTGCGCGCCCAAAGTGGACGGTCACGCGGGTTGAAGACACAATGAGGGTATGATTTCCGCCGAGGCGCGTCGCCGACCAAAGATTCGGCTTATCAACCCGAATTCGCCACTATCGAGCATAACGATCCCCGATTTGATCCGGCATATGACCGCCCCGCTGGGAGGGATGACACCGGCCCCGTTGCGTGGTGCCGCTCGCCCACGCAAGGCCTTGTTCGCCCCGACCGGGCTGATGATTTGCGCGGCCGTGATGCCGCGGCACTGGCAGGTCGAGCTGGTGGATGAATGCACTCTGGATCGGCCGCACGTGCCGCGAGCCGACGTGGACCTGGTTGGCATCAGCGCCATGACGACCCAAGCCAAGCGTGCGTATGCGTTGGCGGACGCATACAGACGTCTGGGAGTGCCGGTGGTGTTGGGTGGTATTCACCCCAGCGCTCTGCCTGACGAGGCACTTCAGCACGCGGATGCGGTCTGCCGCGGTGACGCCGAGTCCACGTTGCCGCACTTAATAGAAGACTTCGAGACGGCCGCCTTGCGGGCGCGCGATCCCCGCAGCGGGCTGCGCCGCATCTACGATTGGGCCGCCTTCCCGAGCGCACCCATCGCCACGCCACGCAAAGATGTGATCAATGCGGCCGATTACCTGGTGGCCAACCCGATCCAGACCACGCGCGGCTGCCCACACAACTGCAACTTCTGTACGACGCCGGCGGTGTTCGGCCGCCGCTATCGGCAGCGCGCCATCGAGGACATTATCGAAGAGATGCGGGCGGTCTGCGCGGTGCGCAAGCCGTGGTGTTTCATTTTCGCCGACGACAACTTTGGTGGTAACCAGGCTTGGGCGCTGGACTTCTGCGAGGCGCTCAAGCCGCTGCGGGTGTCCTGGGCGACGCAGTGCGACATCCTGATAAGCAAAAACGACCGACTGTTGCGCGCCATGCGTGACAGCGGCTGTCAGGGGCTAATCCTGGGGTTGGAAAGTCCGCGTCAGCAGACCCTGACCGAGGCAGGCAAGAAGTTCGTGCGGACAGAGACCTACGCGGATCGGATTCGCAAGATTCAGAGTTTCGGCATCAGCCTATGGGGGGCGTTCATCTTCGGGTTCGACTGCGACGACTGGCAGGACTGCATGGCGGCCTGCCGATTCGCACAACGCATGGACCTGGCCATGAGTTGCTTCCCCATTCTCACGCCCTATCCCGGTACCGAGTTTTTCCGCCAGTTCGAGCGCGAAGGCCGCATACGTACCTATGACTGGGAGCGCTACAACGGCGCTAGCGTCGTCTACGAGCCGAGACGGATGACATCCAAGCAGCTCCGGCACGCGCAGATGGCGGCGTTCGCAGAGTTCTACTCGCCGCGTTCGGCGTGGCAGCGATTGAAAGTGTGGCCGCTCAAGTCGCGTGCCTGGCTGGCCAACTTGGCCTGCTGGCAGGGCATACGCTACTACTATCGCCGTGCACGTCGCCAGATACCGACTTTCCGCGATTTCCTGGACGCGGATTCGCCGGCCTGGGAGTATCCAGACGAGGCATGGGCCGCGCAGCCTGAGAGCGAAACGGAGCCCGAAGCGCCAGCGAGGGCTAAACCTGCCAGCCGCGTGCCACTTACATACCCACCATCAGAGCCCGAAGCGCCAGCGAGGGCTAAACCTGCCAGCCGCGTGCCACTTACATACCCACCATCAGAGCCCGAAGCGCCAGCGAGGACCAGGCCCACCAACTGCCGCTCGCTCACATACCCACCATCAGAGCCCGAAGCGCCAGCGAGGGCTTGGCTAACCGCCAACGACCGGCCGGCACCTCCGCGAAAACCCGAACCACCAGCACACGCCATGTAACATGACTGAAACCCCACGGAGCGAGCGTCCATGCCCGAGCCACTGGCCTGCCTGCTAACCTGGACCTGCTACGGCACCTGGTTGCACGGTGACGAGCGCGGTTCGGTCGACGCCGAACACAATGCCCGAGGCGAGCCGTTTCTCGGCGCGTCGCGCGAGCGCGAACGGCGGTCGCGCGCCAGGATGACGCACGCCCCGGTACGGCTGGCAGCGAAAGCCCGGCAAATTGTGCGGGACACTATTGCGGCGCACTGTCGGCTGCGGGGCTGGACGCTGCATGGCGCCAGCGTTCGCTCGAATCACGTTCACGTGGTTGTGAGCTGTCCAGTGCCGGCACACCAGGCCCACCGCGAGCTCAAGACCTGGTGCACGCGGCGTCTACGCGAGGCCGGAGTGTTTGACGCGTGCCACCCAGTCTGGACGGAAGGTGGTAGTGGGCGGTATTTGTGGACGCCGCGGAGTGTGCAACGGGCGATAGAGTACGTGAGTGATTATCAGGGCCGGGATTTGGACTCGTGATGGTCGCGATTGCGACGCCAAGTCGGTCGCTCGTTGGCACGTCCAGCGCTGATTGTTCATCGCGCTGCGCGGCGCACGTTGGTGGTTCGGGTCCCGACGGAAGCGCAGGCTGGTCGCGGCTGGTCGACCAAGCCCTCGCTGGCGCTTCGGGCTCTGATGATGGGTGTCAGGTGACGCGCGGCCGTGGCTTTGGCCCTCGCTGGCGCTTCGGGCTCTGATGATGGGTGTCAGGTGGCGCGCGGCTCGTGGGTTTGGGCCCGGCTAGCAATTGCGAGACTGTTTGGCCCCGGCTAGCGCTTCCGGGACTGATTGACCCGCGCGGGCGCTTCGGGCTCTGAAGGAAGTAATGGCGTGTCTTGCAAACCGTCACCAGCGCGGCATGCGGCCAGCCGGGCCCTGGCGCGTATGACGCCATGGCGTCGGAGCAGCCCTGCCCGGTTAGCAGCGCGGCACGCGGCCAGACGGGTCTTGGCCACCCTGTTGCTGCCGGTACTCGTGCTGGCGGCCTATGCGCCGGGACTGCGGAACAGCTTCACCGGATGGGACGATTACGAGTACATCCGCGACAACCCGCTGCTACACTTGCACGACGGGCTGAGGCGCATCTGGCTGACCGCCGAAGCCCCGCAGTACTACCCGCTAACGTTCACGACACATTGGCTGGAGTACCGGCTGTGGAGGACACACCCCACCGGGTACTTTGCGGTGAACGTCGCCCTGCATGCTGCCAGCGCGGTCCTGGCGCTATTGGTGGCACGGGCCCTGGGCTTGGGGTTCGCCGGGGCATGGCTGGCGGCTGCCCTGTTCAGCTTGCACCCGGTGCAGGTGGGGACCGTAGCCTGGCTGGCCGAGCGCAAGAACGTGCTGTCAACGTTCTTTCAGCTCATGACGCTGCTGTTGTACGTTTGGCATCGGCGACATGACCGTTGGGGGCCGTATGTCGCGGCCTTGCTGACTTTCGCCCTGGCCGTCCTCAGCAAAACGGTCGCCGTGACGCTCCTGCCAGTGCTTTGGCTGACCGACCGGCTGATTCTGCACAAGAGCTGGTGGCGCGGGCAGTGGCGCCTGCTGCCCATGCTGCTGCTGGCGCTTTTGCCCACAGTTGTGACTGCACATCGCGAACACGCTTTGACGGGCGCGCACCTGCCGGCGGCCCTGCGTCCGCTTCAGGCGGCCGGCGCACTGTGGTTCTACGTTTACAAGTTCATCTGGCCGGCGACGCTCTTGCCTGTGTATCCACGCTGGACTGTTTCTGCCGCCAGCGCAGTGTGGTGGTTCGCCATGGGGGGTGCGCTGCTGGTTGTCGTAGGCCTGGGCCGGCTGCGACGCTGGGTCCCGAGGACGGTGATTTGGGGATTGACCTTCTTCCTCGTCAGCCTGGCCCCCGCGCTGGGGTTCGTGACCTTCGGATTCATGACGCACGCCGCGGTGGGCGATCATCTCGCTTACATTGCTATCTTCGGTCTGGCCCTGACGGTCGCGGCAGCCATCGAGGACCTGCGAAGCAGGTTGCGACGACGAGTTTGGCCCACAGCGGTCAGCGCTATCGCAGCGCTCGCAGTCGTCGGGCTATCTATCAAGACCGCCGCTCAGGTGCCCGTTTGGCGTAGCGCCGAGACGCTCTGGTCTCATACTCTGCGGCACAACCCCAGTTGCGACGACGCGCTGATCGGTCTGGGCAGCCTGCGACGCGAGCGCGGCGACTTGGTCGGTGCCCGGGACTACTTCGCACGCGCGCTGTCCATCCGACCCGATAGCGCCCATGCGCATGTGAATATGGGAGTGGTTCTGGCGGAGTCTGGCCAGCTCGCCAGCGCCGTTCAACACTACAAGCGGGCGATCGCTCTGCACTCCGAGCTTGGGCCGGCCCATAGCAATTTGGCCGCGGCCTTGCTGGACCTCGGGTGGCTGGATGAAGCTATCGAGCATGGCCGGGCGGCCGTGCGTTATGCTCCAAATGACGCCGCTGCGCGCATGAACCTGGGTAGCGCGCTGGCGGCTGCGGGCCGGCCCGGCGAGGCGCTGGAACACTTGGAGTTTGCCACCCACTGCGAGCCACACAACGCCGAGGCACACAACCGGGTGGCGCAGGCTTGTTTGATGCTGGGGCGCGTCGATCAAGCCGTGGCGTGTTACCGACGCGCGCTCCGGTTGAAGCCGGACCACGTCGCAGCACTAACCAATCTGGGTGTACTGCTAGCGCAGCGTGCTGAGCACGGGGAGGCGATTCAGCTTTTGAGGCGTGCCTTGGAGCTTGATCCCGGTAACCGGACGGCACGGGAGGTTCTGGCAGGTCTGCAACCGGACAGATGATCCCGGGCGACTTGTAAGGCATTGAAAAATCGCGGCGTACGTAACAGCTCAAGCGACTTTTCAGATTATGGGACGTTGACGGGCGTGTGCCGGTGGTCTGGAAGACAGGCTCGTAAATTGGCGCAATTGGATGGCCTGAAGATTATATTGACAACCAACCGGCTTTCGCGTTACATTCCCAGCTGAGGAGGTAGTGTCGCCGAGGAGGGTCGTTCCCGGCTCTACCGGCATTTCCTCATTTACCCGACAGAGCGCCGAGGATGGGGACACGCGGCGAGGAGCCGCGCGCCGATGGTGTTTGACTGGAGGAGGCGGGTCAGGCACGTGAAGGATGGTCCTGCACGGCATCCCGCTCGGTGCAGCCAAAAAGAGGAGAAAGGGATGAGGAAACTAGTGCTATTGTTGGCGGTGGCAGCAGCGACTGTTGCCTACGGCGATTTGCTGTATGACAACGGCCCGTTCATCACCCACCCGGGCCAGGGTGCCGGTGGTGCCGACGTGAGCATGTGCTCGGTCAATCCGAACAGCGGCGGTAGCAACATGCGGTTGACCACAGAGCCCTACTATCGATGCGCCGACGATTTCGTCGTGCCCGCCGGCGGCTGGATCCTGGACAAAGTTCGGACCTTCGGGTACGAGACCGGAGCGGCCCCTGGCAGCCCGGCCTGGACCGGCTTCAGCATGAAGATTTGGTCTGGGACCCCCGGCACCGGGACGGTCGTGTATCAGACCACCGCTGCCCCGACGATCGCCTGGACGGGCGTGTATCGTGTTTTCAACGGCACGACCAACCTGACTAACACCCAGCGGGCTGTGAACTACTTGGACTGGACGCTGCCGAACGTGCAACTCGGTCCGGGCACTTACTGGGTGGACGTGCAGGTCCAGGGTGGCTCCAGCGGTTGGTGGAACTACGTCATGGATCCAAACCCGAGCAACCCGAACGATCCCATCACGCGCGTCGGCAACGCCATGCAGTTGACGACGTCCGGATGGGGACCGGCGGTTGCCGGGACGCCGGCGGTGAACGTCAGCTTCCCGTTCCTCGTTTATGGCGTGCCGGAGCCGGCCAGCCTGATACTGTTGGGCCTGGCGCTCGTGCTGCGTCGTCGGTAAGTCGCCGCCAGCCAAACGCGAATTCGCGAAGAAACCCCGGCGGTGATGCCCGTCGGGGTTCTCTTTGCGCTTGCCAAACCGCTCCCATATCGTCTTGCGCAGGTTGTTGGCGCTAATGGCATGGCCGCGCTGGCTCGCCCTGTGGCGGCGAGGCGGAGCCTGGCGCCTGCCCGCCGCCGTTTTCGGCTGACAACCCCCAGCGGCTCTGGAATCGTATACCAAAGTGCAATGAAGGTGCTACAATACCCGCGTTTCTGTGCTCAAGCGGCTTGGTGATCGCCGCAGGTCCGGGGCCGCCGATTGACGTGGTTTGCCGGACCGGTAGATAGGTCAAACGGAACCGTCCGCCCGCCGTCAGTCGGCGGCTCGGACACGGCAGATACGGAGATCGCTGTATGGCCGACCAAACGAAGAAAAACGCGCGTCGCAGCACTACCAAGACCTCGGTGCGCCGCCCGAACGTTCGCGGGGCAGTGACCAAATGCCGCACCAAGGTCATGCCGACCGAAGACCAGATTCGATTGCGAGCGTACGAGATCTACTTGCGCCGCGGCAACGCCCCCGGCAGCCCGGAAGGCGATTGGGCCCAGGCTGAGCGGGAACTTATCGAGGAACTCAACTCGTAGCGTTCACCGCACCTAGGCTGGAAACTGAGGGGTCGCGACCACTGCTGGTCAGGAAGCGGGGTCGGAGTGGCTTCTGCGTGGTTCGTATGCCCTGAGGATCATGCCGGGCGGTGCCGGTAATCCGCTGATTTCACCCACCGGGGTGCCCAGCGGGCAGAGAAGTGGTAATGGTGCTAACCGCGCACCTCAGCCGAGCGTCGGCCTACGGGAAGGTGACCACGCGTAGCACGGCAGATTGGCAGGCCACATACAGCGTGCCAGCCGGCGTGAACTCGATGTCGAGTATTGGTGTGGGAAAACCGGCGGCGAAGAGCGCACTGTCGATTACCGTCGTTCGTTCTTCCGATAGCTCCAGATGGCGAACCTGCCCCGGCTCAGCAACGCCGGCAAACAAGAACAGTCGGGTGTCTGTCCCGTAACGTGAACTGGGGTTGAAGCCCAGGCCGACCAGTTGGCGCGTGGATTCGTTCAGCGGGTCGGCATAGTCGGCGTGCTGCGCCGCGAAGGCCAACTCGCTGTCCGTATCCGCCAGGCCGACCACCTCCGGCCAGCCGTAGTTCTTTCCGCCGACGACGATGTTCAGCTCATGGACGCCGGCCGAACCGCGGTCGATCAAGAAGACGCGTTCGCTGCTCGGATCCAGCGCCAGCCCACGCGGATCGCGCAGGCCGCTGGCATAGACGGGAGAATCGGACACGGGGTTGTCGCCAGGAATCGTACCGTCCTCGTTGTAACGCAGCACCTTGCCGTAGAGGCTGTCGGCGTCCTGGGCAGCGGCGGTGTTCTCATGATCACCGAGAGCGACCAGCAGCGTGCGATCGGCGGCAAACAGGATCTGTCCGCCGATGCGGCGCAACCCGCCGCTGGGAACCGACGCCACGAAGACCTCACCACCGGCGGCCAAGTCGCCATCGGCCACGAAATAAACCAGGCGATGGTCGATGACGGCCCGGGGATCCTTGGTAGCGGCGCCGGTGTCGGAGCGCGTATAGAAGACGTACAGGCGACCGTTCTCGCTGAAGCGCGGATGCACGGCCAACCCGAGCAGACCGCGCTCGCCGGCGTAGTTGACCGGCAACGTCGCAAACGGCGTCTCCAGGAATCGCCCTTCTTTGATGACGCGTATCTGCCCGGTGTCTTTCTCGGCATAGAAGACGCGGCCATCGCTGGTGGCGGCCAGCGCCGTCGGCCGGGCAACGTCCACGGCCAGGTACTCGGCCTGCAAGCCCTTAGCGACATCGATCGGCGGGGGCAGCTCGCTGGTTGGTAAGCACCCGGTCAGCAAGAGCGCTGCGCCGAGCGTCGCGCCGGCGAGCCGCAGACATGAAATCCAGCTCATGCGTGACTCCCTGCGTCTGTCAGGCATCTACCAGGCCCAGCATGGTAACACCGCTGTCACACCACGTACAGAGTCGCACGCCAGCGCTGCTGTCGTGGCTTTCCCCACCCCAAGCGGCGGCGCTAGTCGTCATAACGGGCGTTGAAGTAGGAGACCTCCCGGCGTCCGATCGTCTCCGGCATCCCGGTATTTTCCACCACCGTGAACTGGTCCGGCACGCCGTCATTGTTAGTGTCGCGCTCGATCAGCCGCGGCAAGAGGTTGCTGCGGTCGATAGTGACCTGCGTGCGGACGCTGGCCTGCGGGTTGGTCCGATCGGTGAGACTGGCGTAAACGGTGAACGTGTTGCTGCGCGTGGTCAGATAGTGCGTGTCCAGCAAAGCCAGCAGGCTGACACCGCGGATAAAGTCGCCCTGTCCCAGGGCCGTAAAGGCCGGATCGCCCCCCAATTCCGCGTTCAGCGACGAGTCGAAACCAGCCACGTTCGCCAACTCGCCGAGCGTCAGAAACCCGCGCTTCCAGGTGCGCGAATCGCCGGTGAGCAGGTCATCACCGGCTCCGCGAATGCCGCCATAACGATTCGGCTCGCGGTACATCCCGCCGGCGTTGCGGAAGCAGGCCTGCGCAAGGACCAGAGGAGCAAAGCTGATATCAACGTACTGCACGCGATCACGGTAGGCCGCCGCGGCTTGCGCTAAGTCCGGCCCGAGTCGCCACCAACCGCCGCCCCAGGTCTGGGGACGTAACAACCGACCATCGCGGTGCCCGATGAAGCGCGGCGTACCCAGCGCTCCCACGCCTGCAAGCACGCCCGACTCGCGTGCCCAGAAGGCCGGCGCGGCCGTCGGCGCCATTGGCAGACTGCCATCCAGCGCGCCGTTGGTCGGTCCAATGACCGGCAGGCCGGCCAGCACGTACCACGGGGCGACGTTGATGTTGATTCTGCCGGGCACTTTATAGGGATCGATGTCATCGGCAGTCCCGGCAACACCATCCCACCCACTTGGATTCAACGTCGTGAAATAGTCGAATACCAGCAACCCCCACGGCAGAGAGCCGGTCTTCTCGAAATCGCTGCTGCCAGCCACTTGCTGCTTGTTATCGAAAACCGGCATGTGGCCGAAATCGGCCGGCACGATTTCGAGCGTGTACGAAGCTTTCTCCCAGTGCTCGCGCAACGTTTCCGTCATGGGCGTTAGTGCCCAGGCGACTCCATCAAAATAGCGCTCGTGCGCGAAGCGCGGCACGAACAGCAGGAACCCAACCGTCGGGAAGGAGGCCGGACGATAATCGCCGTGAATCGGTCCCCCGCCGTAAGCACCGGCGTTCATCAGGTACAGCGGCACGGTCGGCGCGAACTGCGTCGGCTCGAGCTCCTGGCCGCTGCTGCCGCCGATCCACACCGTGGCTTTGCCAATCGTCAGTTTGCGGTTCGGCAACTGCATTTGCAGCGGATCAGTGTACGGCGGCGGGTTCACCGACAGGTCGCCGACCATTCTCCAGCGTGCCGGACGATCATTGGCCGGTCCGGCCCCCAGATAGGGCACATAGCTGGTGTCGCGATAGGCATCGGCGACCCACTCCACCAGGTCGCCGGGATAGGAGTTACTCGTGTCCTCCAGCTCCAGGGTGAACCGATCCACCATGTAGTACAACGTCCCGTCCACGTTGATGCGCCACAACTCGACTTCGATGCGCTTGGGATCGGCCACCCCGCCGGCGCCCGCGATGTCCACCATCATGTCGTTGATGATCCGCCCCTGCACCAGCGGCGCATCATCCAGCTCGGTGTTGCCTCCCTGATCGTTGATGGTGAAGGCCAGGAACCGGCGCCCGCTCATGCGCTGGCCGACGTTCGGGATAGCACTGAGCACCTTGAAATTGCTGAGCACCTGCGGATCGCGCCCGTTCAGCTTGATGGCGAACTGCTCCAGGTTCAGGGCGAATTCATCATCCGGATCCCACAGTCCCGTTCCATCCCAGCCGTCGGGCGCGGGATCATCCGGCAAGTACAGTTCGATCGCCAAGGCGATGTCGTTGCTGCTGGGCGGATCGCCGCTGACCTTGTTATAAGCCAACACCTGTGTGATGTAGGGCTGCGGCGCGTGTCCAATCCACTGCCGCTGCGAATTCAGCGGATCCGTGCAATAGACGGCGTCGATCTTGCCCTCGTGGCCCGCGGCCGTCAGCCGCGGCGCCGCGAAAGCCACGGTATTGACGGCCAGCATGTAGGCTTGCTCGCGCGGTGGGACGTGTTGATTGGGGTCAGCCCACGAGCCGTCCGGCTCCACGTAGTCGGCGAGCATTTCGTAATAGTATTGCGCCAGCTCGCGAATCAGCGGCTCGCCGGCGTTCGGATAGTACTGCCCCTGAGCATCGAACGCTCGTGCCAAGCGCCCCAGGTAGAATTTCGTTTTGCCGGCTGCCGGCAATCCCAAAGTGCTGACGCCTACGCCAGGTGAGCGCAGCCGCGCCAGCTCATCACTGTTATTCACCGTGGTCAGAAGCTGGCGCGGCACGTAGGACCGACGCCAATCCGGCCCGCCCATGCCCTGACCACCGTTGTACCAGGCGTCATAGTCGCTGGCGTCCAGCGCCACCGCCCGCCGCCAGACTTCCCATTCGTTGAGGTCCGCCAGGTTGAACCGCTGCCAATCGTCAATCTTGAAGTTGGGGTGGTAGTAGGGCTTGAACGTGTTGCGGAAGCGCTGCTGGAGGGCCCACAACGCCGGTGGCACGCCCGTCGGGGCATCGGCATCGTACCCGGCCAGCAACCCTCCGCGGCGGCGCAGCACCGGCTCGACCGTGAACCGCTCGTTCCACATCGCCAGCAGCTCGTTGTAGTCCGGCTGCTGCGCTGGGTCATTCGGATAACGCACCCAGTTGAACATCCCCGCTAAGAACTGGCTGTTCCAGGCTTGCGCTTTCGTCGCCGCGCTGACCTGGACCATCCCGCCGTGCGAGATGACCTTCGCCGCCACGATGTAGCGCGCCAGCTCGTTGAAGTGCTGCCAAGCCAGATAGTTGGCGGCATTGTTCGGGTCGTACGGGTGACGCCTGCTGGGGTCCATCGGGCTGGTGCCGACACCGTCCGGGTAACGTCCGGACACAGCCGTGCCGGCGACGGCGTTGGCCAGCTCAGTCAAAACCGCCACCCCGCCGAAGAACGAATCGGCGATCCCGTCGCCGTCCGCATCCATGAACGGCTCACGCGCATTGACCAGCGTGTCGGCAGACCCGCTGCCGGGAACGACGTTGATGGTCGACTCCGGCGGGTTATTGTCGGCCGAGGCGTGGAACATCAGCCCTTCGATGGTACGCAAGCCAACCACCATTCCGCCAAAACCGCTGAGGGACGGGTAGCGGTACCCGCGTGGGAGCCAGCTTTCAGTCTGTGGCAGATTGACGTCGTGGACCGGCTCGGACGCCGCCAGCCAGGGACAACCGAGCACCCTATCGCCGGAGGCTGTCTTGTAGCCGTAGGTGTCCGCATAGGCGGCCCCGCGCAGCGCCTCACCGCTTGAGCCGCGCAGCTCCCCGACGATCAGGTTGTAAACGCTTTCGACGATCTGCGTGGTCTGGTCGTTCTGGCGGACATAACCCAGACTCTGCCGATCGAACCGCGCCAGCACGATGTAGGCCGAGACGATGACGAACAGCATCGCCAACAAGCCGACGATCATCAGGAGGATCGTTCCGCGTCGTCGTGCTTTTGCAGTTCGTTGTCTCATGACACGCCTGACGTTCGAAGCAGGCAGCCGCGCGGCCGCCGCTGACTCACTTGCATTCTGTGTCGCCCGGCCAAACTCCCAGGTTTCCCCAAGAGTTATCGGTCGTTCGCCGGCTCCCTGGCGATCACGGTGTCAAGCACCCGTCTCTTTCGGGCAGCAGTCAACCCGCCGGCCGAGGTAGCACACCACACGCTCCCACGCCGCGCCAAGCTCGCGCCCCGGTGCTCGCCATTGGCGATTTGCCATCACCTATTCGAATCTGTGCACCACACTCCGCACGATCGGCTCCGGCAATCGTCCGCGCGGATCGAACACGCGCACCGTCACGCGGATCGCGTACGGCCAAGTTCGGATGATGCGGTTTTCCACAGTCACGCCGCACTCGTCGGGCCTGGTCGGGTCCAGGCGCGCGAAGTCCGCCAGACGACCAAATGGCAAGCACAGCGGTGGGTCGCCCACCTGAGCGGCAATCACTTGGCGGTTCTCAGAGGTATCCGGCACGAACATGTACGTCCGACCGGGTTCGACCACGGTCCAGCGCGGCATGTCGCTGCGCTGGCCCAAGGTGGTGGCGGGGTTGGTGGCGTAGGCCAAGCTATTGCGCGGATCCTCCGGCATCAGGAACTCGACTTGGAACCACGCGCAGCCGGGTAGCATGTGCAGTGCCAGATTGTTTTGTAGATCAACCGGCACTTCCTCCAGTACCGTGGCCACATGCTGCCGTGATATGTTCTGCGGTTCATACAGCAACGCATCTTTGGCGCCACGCAAGCCCAACGGCCACGAATCCAGCCGATACGGGCTTTGCAGCATCGGTGGGCTGCCGGAGTAGGGAGCGTATCCCGGATTGCACGTGCTGAGCAGGAACGAGAGATTCAACAGCGCGGCGTCGCCCGGCAAGGGTCCCGCCCCGGCCCGCGGGTCAAGGTAGGGTTCACCGGCCACCACGGCCGCCCGAGCCACCGGAGAGAACCGGTCGTCCTGTCCCAAGACGGTCCCGCTGGTCGGCAAAATGATCGTCGCCCGTCGGGCCAAGTGCCAGCTTGTCAGCGGCAAACAACTGAGCTGACGACCGCCAACGGCAACCGTCTGTGTGATATGTTTCAGGTCGCCCACCTGCGGCATTACATAGTTCGTGCCCGTCCAAACCGGCCTGCCCAGAGCGGCGTGACCATAAACCACCAGGACACGATCCTGCTTGCCGCCGGCGGCCAGATGCTGATTGGGCGTAGTCAGCGTGCCCGGTGGCGCCTGGCTGACCGAGGGCCGCGCCGAAAAGAACGCCAGGATATCGGCTCGCGGATCGCTGTACTGCGGGTTCAACTGCGGGTTGTATTCCGGGTCGTAGTTAGCCGGCACTGCCGTCGCGTCACCCGTCAGCACGCGATAGAACTTGCCCGCCGCCAAATCATCCGGCGTACGTGCCGCGGCCTGCGTGCGTCCGACCAAAATAAGAATGCTCTCGGAAGGGTTGCAGGCCTCCAAGTCGCGTTTGATGGTCTGCATCCACTGGCGAACCCAGTTGTGTGCTTCGGAGTAAGCCGCGGATTGGCTGGCGGCGCGGGTGGTGGCGGTGAAGACGACTCCCAGCACGGCCAGTGCCAGCGCCAGCACCGCCAGCGACACGAGCATCTCGACCAGTGTGAAAGCACCTACCCAGCCCCCCCTCCCTCGTAGGGAGGGGTCGGGGGAGGGTGAAAACGCCCGGCGCTGCCAAGCGTGACAGGTGACAGGTGACACGTGACGCGGGGGCGTCATCGCGGAACGACAAACCGGTGCGCCTGGGCCGTCGCCCCGACCGCCGACTGCCACATTCCCACGTTCCCACGTTGTCACTTACTCACCTGCTAGGCGTGCGTCCTTTTTCACCTTATAACGTTATCACTTTCTCACCCTGGCCCTACGGCGCTTCCCGCAGCCGCACGTATCGGCGTGCCACGCCGACAATCGGGCTTTCGTCCGGCACCACGGGATTGCCCGAAGGATCCACGTCCTCGAATGCCGGCGGAATGACCCAGACAGGCCACTCCCAGGCCGGTGGCGTACCCGTGCCCTGGCGCGGATAGAACCCATTGAACTTGACCACAATGGTGCTGGTCGAGGCCCCGTCTGTGCGGCCGATCACCTCGTAGATCGGCAGGGCGGTCGGCGCGAACGGGCCGAAGCCGACGCGGCTATTGGGATCCGGCAGACCAGTTCCGAGCAATGAGGGGTCGTCGTCGTTCCGCGCCGGAATGAAAATCGTGCCCTTCGGGAACAGTGGCGCCAGCGACAACGTGCATTGGAACCGCATTTCCCCAGGCGGTGGACCGCCGAACCGTGGAAAACCATTGTCATCAAAACCATAGGCCGGGGCTGGCAGCGTCGTGAAGGTGACCAGCCAGGGCAGCGGGGCGGCAGACGTTACACGCGTGGACGCTCCACTCAGCGTGTTGGCGTCATGTCCTGAAGAATTGTTATTGTTGTTGCTGCCGTTGCTGGGGTTGAGGCTGTCGCTATCGCCGCGGAACGGTGACACCCCAGTCGGGTCCTGCACTGGAAAGCGGTGCCGCTCCGAAGGCACGCGCACCGCCACCACGATGATCTCGTACACGTTCGGGTCGCTGCCGACGGCATACGAAACTCGGCGGTAAAACGCCGTCCAGGCAATGCGCCGGTCGAGTACTTTGAACGCCTCTGATGTCGTGACCGCACGCGCTTGATACTGCGCGCTGAAGAACTGCTGTGGCAGGAACGGAGTATCGGGAGTAATCGGCGGATAAACAGTGTAAACAGACGACAGCGCCGGCCGCATCCACGGAAGACCCCAAGCATCAAGCTGGTCGGCCTCGCGGGGATCAGACCCGGGTGCTCCCAGCCACAGCCGAATGATCTGCTCGCTGATCACCGCACGGCGTTCAAGCACCAGGCTGTTGGGGTCAAAAAACTCATCGCCGCGGCCGCACGCTTGTCCGGGGTGTGGAATCACCGTTTGCGCGAACAACGGCCGCACCTTGATGATCGGCTCATAGTCGCGCGTCAGGTTTCGTGGGTCTTTGGCTACCGTCAGATAGGGATCCGTGCCGTCGCGCGGTTGGAAGATCGCCGGCGCTCGAACTACCCGCCCCAAGATCGGGTCTGCAATCGTCTTGCGCAGACAGATGTTTTGTTCGATCACGTCCAGCGCATACTCGGCGGCAGCCTCGCCGGTGGCCATGTTCACCGAGTCACGCGTGTAGCGTACGCCGATCGGCAGCGCCGCCCCGATCACCAGCAGACCCATCCCGAGGATCGCCAAGGCGATCATCATCTCGGCCAGGCTGAAGCCCGGCCGCGGCATGTGCGCAACGGAGCCCGAAGCGCAAGCGAGGGGCCGGGTCGGTATGTTTGTCAGGCGTTGCGCGCCCGCGCCTGCGCTTCGGGCTGGCACCTGGCCCGCGCTGGCAGTGCGGGTTTTGCCTTGGCCCTCGCTGGCGCTTCGGGCTCTGTCGTATCCCCGGTTGGCGCTTCGGGCGCTGACGTATCCCCGGCTGGCGCTTCGGGCTCTGTCGTATCGCCGGTTGGCGCCTCGGGCGCGGACGTTGGCCGGCACTCTATTATCCACGGCTTGCGCCTTCATTGTGACACACCTCTCACTCCACGCGCTGAACGCCGGGCAACAGTCCACCGCTGAAGCGATGCACCAGGTACGGCCGACCGCGCGCCCGCAAGTAATCCTGTCGGACTTGCCCGTCGGCATCCGGCCCCAGAGCGACAAACGCTTCGCGGCGATATACCACCAAACCACCAGCACTATAACGCTGATGATACAAGGCCGGGTTGTTGGGCGCCTGGTCAACCTCGTAACCGCAAGCCGGTGCGTAGGCTCTCAATCGGAACGGCTGCGGTGGCCCAGCACGCACACCGGTCGCAGGGTCACAGATGATCAGAAAGTCGTCGGCCGTCAAGAAATCGTTTCCGTCAGTCTGATACCCTTGGCCAGGCTCGCGATCCGCGTTGTATCGAAACCGGTTAACAGTACCATTCAGGATAAAACCGCTGCCTAACTGGGCATAACTGGTGGCCGTTCCGTTGGTGTGGCGCAGCAGCCCCGCCGCTTGCAGCGATTCCAGCGGCGCCGCCCAGACGTCGTCGGGCATGGCAACAGACTCCAGGCCGGGCGCCCGGACAAAGTACTCGCCCAGGGCCACCTCAAAGTTGCCCTGGTTCTCACGCACCGTCTGGCCGGCGTAAACATAGACCGCCATGTGCTGGCGCTCGGTGTCGAGTGCCGTACGATCCTTGGCCGTGTCCCAGCGCCCAGGGAAGAACCGTACCGCAGTCATGGTCCGATTAGCGAGCGCCAGGTAGTAGGCTTGAGTCGTCACGCCGTTGATCGTCTGCCGCGCCCCGGTTAGACGGGCATCCGCGTTCAGAGCGCTGAGCCCGGGAACAGCGATAACGAGGATCAGAGCAATAACGGCGACGACCACGATCAGTTCGACGATGGTAAACGCCCAGCGGGCGCAAGGTGCGCGGCACGGAGCAGCGGCGGCGCGAACAGGTCGAGACTGGCGGGACGGCACTACCGGTACCGCCGCGTTCACGGCCACCCCGGCCACTCGAACCGACGTTGGCTGCCACTTTGCCGCTCTCAAAACGTGTCTCCGAAACTGCATTGCCACACTACCATTGTAACGGCCAGCCACCTGTCGCGTGCGGGAGGCCGAGCTGCGCGGCACCGACAGAATGACGCGGTGCGCGCTGATTTGGTCTGGGCTGTCGGCTGATTACGGGACGTAACCGAAAGCACGCGGGTCGTCCCGCGAGACATCGGTTACCAAGTCACCCTCGCCGATGGCCCGTGCCCAACCGTTCTGATTCGTTGCGCCTCCGGCCACCCCCCCCGATTGCCAGAAGGTGCCGTCATTCTGGCGCGCCGGGGGTGCCGGCAGCGGATCACTGAGAATCCAGGTGGCGTTTGAATCGAGCGGGACGGCATTGGGATCGCTGCGCAGTTGCTCCACCCATACGTCGTACACCTCGCGCTTGATCCCGCGCGAGCGCAGCACCGGCACGCGCTCGACCACGCGCCAAACGCCGCTGCCGCCGGTCCTCGGCAGGGTCCACTCCAACTTTACATACAGGAAGTAGTCCAGCGGCACGTCCCAGGCGTCATGAATGCCGAACACGTCCAGGAGCCCCGCGGTGCCTGCCGTCGTCCCGCCACCGCTGGGGTTGACGAATTCACCCGCTGGCTTGTCGGCCTGCTTATCGCGCAGCCGGGCTAGCGCCGCCGCCGGCACCTGGCTGAGCGTCTCTGGGCTATAAACCCTCAAGTAGGTGTACAAAGCGCGAATATCATCGTTATGCCGCTGTTGCTGACTTTGATTCACTAGCACCCAGCTACTATTGGCGGAGCCCTGCCGATTGCCAGAAAGGTCCCAGGTCAGGCGCTGCGCCAACGTCCCCGGACGTTCTGTCGCCGGCTCGATGACTTGCGGAAGCGTGTGTACCGAAGGGGGCCGCAACTGGTATGGCGGGAACGGTCCGAAAGTGCCCTTCTGGCCGCTGACGGGGTCAACACGACCATAAATGCTGCCCAGCGGGTTCTCCGTAGCGAACTGATCGATCGCCAGCCTGACACTCCGCATGGTGGCGAGCGTCTGGTTGACTTTCTGGCCGCGCAGCACTTTCCCGCCGACCAGGGCGAGAGCCGCAATCAGCACACCGATCACCACGATGACTACGAGGACTTCGATGAGGGTGAAGGCGCAAACGAGAGAACTCGGGCATCGGTGAAAGGCGGCCTCCGCCCGGCGGCCCCAACCACCTTCTGCCACCCCCGGAAAGTGTGGCCGCTCGCCGGCAGGCGCGTCGCCGCGGTTTCCATCCGCCCACTCGCCCCCGTGGACCCGCACGCCCCTCTTCATCCTCACTGCCCCCCATGCTGGAAGTTGCAGATGTCGTCCGCCGTGCCATAGCGGGCATCTGCCCCAGGACTGACCAACAAGTACGAATCCGGCCGGTGCGGCTCCAGCCGCGCCTGCACGGTCTGGTTCCAGATGTAACGTTGGAATGTTCCCGGTGGCGGCGGCGTGGTAACGGTGTAATTACCCGTCCCCCAAATCATGGTGTGCTGCTGGCCGGCCTTGTTCAGCACCAACAGCTCTGGCGAACCAAAGGTATTGTCCACCAGTGGCCGGTTCTCTATGAAATGGTAAATACCGCGAACGACGTTCGGCTGAGTGGGGGGAAGAAGATCTGCCAAGCCACGTCCGGCCGGATCGGCCCGCCAATAGAGCACCGGATAACCGAAACCATCCAGATAAAGCGGGTACTGCCGGCGGTACTCCGGCTCGCCCAGAACTTTGCGATTCTCCGGCTCGCCCGGGACCACGAAGTTCACTGTGGCAGCGGTATTACCCCCGACGTTCTTAGTCACCTGGACGCGACTGGCGTCCACGTACGGGCCGCTGCGGGGAAACAGCGGCTGGTTATTGTTGTCCAGAGCGTAGGCCATCTGCTGGGCATAGTTGCTGCCGCTGGACTCGCCCCAGGTGTTGCGATTGCCAGTGCGGATGAACCCCGGCGTGCCCAGCAGGTCGGCCCCCGACAACGCCCAGACCAGTAGACCTGCCCCGCTGATCACAATCTGCTGGTTGGTATAAGGACTGATGACGGAGTAATTGCCGCTTGAAGGCTCGTAATCGGATCGGGACGGCGGGAACGCTCCGCCCAGCTTCTCGTCAGCCTTGAAGGTTTCCAGACCGGCTTCCAAGGCTGCCAGCACGGCTTTGCTGCTGGCCTCGCGGGCCACTCGCCGCACCGCACCAACCGCTGGTATCAACAGGCCAATCAGAATAGCGATGATGACCATGACGACCAGCAACTCGACCAGCGTAAAGGCAGGCCGCTCAGTTCGATTGCCACGTTCGGAGCTGTGCTCGCGCATTGCTCTTGCTCCTGCTGCTAACTAGTTCCTCGGCAGGCCGCACAGTGCGGCGGCCAGCTTGGGGCGGCACCGCGCAATGGCTAGTGCCCGAGACTTATACGGGCCAGGTGCTCGCCGCACCAAGGCCGCACAGACGACCCGGGCATGGGGCTCAGAAGTTGGTCACGTCGTCGCTCGTCCCGTAGATCCCGTCCTTGCCAGGTGAGATGAACAGGTACGTGTCGGCGTTGCGCGGCCAGACCTTGCCCGTCGTACCGCCAGACTGCTCGAAAATGGCCCGGTCGTACACGAAGCCGGCAAAGGTCTTCTCGGCCGGGCGCGCGCTCGGATTACTGCTGCTCCAACCGAGGTCGTAGAGCCAATGGCACTGACCGGTGGCCACCTCGCCGGCGCCCAGGTCGAAACCCTTGTCGTTGTTGTTCCGCGCCCCGGTGAACTGCCAGTTGTCGGCCTGGTCGTAGCGGCCGCGCTGATTAGCACTGCCCGACCAGTCGGTGAACGGCAGGCGCGCCTGGGTGTTGGCCGCATAATACAGAACGGGGAAGCCGAACGGATCGACCGCGAAAGCCAGCTTGTTGTTCGGCCAGCGGCCGGCACCCTGAGTACCCTGTTTGAGAGAGTTCGGCAACTGGCCGGTGACGCCGGTGTTCGCCGCGTAGTAATCAGGCGACTGAAGCACTTTCGAATCGACCTGAATGTAGGGGCCGAAGCGACGGAAGTCGCTCTGCGAGGGCGTCAACGAGTACCAGTCGAGCCAGTCGTTGTGGTCGATGACGCCGTTGCCGGGCGGGTTGCCGCTGGGGTGCGAGTCGTAGTACTCGTCCCGGCTGCGCATCACGTAGCCCTTCAGGTCGGCCCCGACCAGCTCCAGTATCAGCCACTGGGCCCCGGACAGCGGAACGCCCGTAGTACCGGTGGACGGCTCGAAGGGGTTGTAACCCTGGGAGCGCGGATAGCGTCCCAAGTCGGCCTGGAAGCTCTCGCAACCCTTGGCCAGCACGGCCTGAAGGTTGCGCGTGGCGGTGTTCTTGGCCATGTCGCGGACCTTGCCGACCGCCGGCACCAGCAGGCTGATCAGCAGGGCAATGATGGCGATGACCGTCAGCAGCTCGACGAGCGTGAAGCCGGCAAGCCGTCGGTGACACGGGCAGGTCATGTCGGACACCTCAGTGTTGGACTCTCGTTTGCCGGGCCGATGGACTCATGCGCCGCCGCTGGACATGACCGACTGAATCAGGGTCACCAGCGGCAGGAACAGGGCCACTACGATGAACCCGACGATCAAACCCAAGCAGACGACCATCACTGGTTCCAGCAAGCTGACCAGTGAGGCCACCAGGGTATCGACCTCGTCGTCGTAGTTGTCGGCTACCTTCATCAGCATCTTGTCCAGCTCGCCGGTCTCCTCGCCGACGTCCACCATGTTGACGACGATCGGATCGACCGTCCGGGAGGCGCGCAGCGGATTGGCGAACGAATCGCCTTCGCGGATGGCGTCATGGACACGCTGCAACATGCGGGCATAGACCTCGTTGCCGCTGGTGGCGCGTGTGATCGACAGCGCTTCGAGGATCGGTACGCCGGCGGCCACCAGCGTGCCCAGAGTGCGCGTGAAGCGCGCGATGGCCGACTTGCCGACGAGCTGCCCCAGAATGGGGATTTTCAGCGTGATCGTATCAAGGATGTAGCGGCCAATCTCGGCCTGACGGATCAGCTTGTAAACGATGACCAAGGCTACCGGAGCGATGATGACAACCATCCAGCCGGGCGGACGGCCAGCCGCAAACCAGGTGGACAGGTCGATCAAGAACTGCGTCACCGCCGGCAGTGTCGTGCCGAAATCCTGAAAGATCTCTTTGAATTTCGGCACCACCTTCACCATGATGAAGGTGACGATGCCCGCCGCGATGGTGATGACCACCACCGGGTAGATCATGGCACCGACGATCTTCCTCTTTAGTTTCTGGGCTTTTTCGAGGAAGTCGGCCAAGCGTTGCAGAATGACGTCCAGCACGCCGCCCGCCTCGCCCGCGGCCACCATGTTGCAGTACAAGCGATCGAAAGCCTTGGGATGGCGACTCATGGCCTCCGAGAGCGTGGCGCCGCCTTCGATGTCCTCCCCGATCTGCTTCAGGCAGGAACGCAACATGCCGGGTTTGAGTTGCTGCTCCAGGATGCGAATACTGCGCAGAATGGGCAAGCCGGCATCCTGAAGGGTGGAAAGCTGTCGCGTGAATGAGCAGAGCTGCTTGGTGCTGACCCAGCCCATGCCGGTGCCGGCAGCCTTGCGCTGCTTGGGTCCCGCGCCCTTGCGGGCCAAGGCCTTCTTGCGGTCCACCTTCTCGACCACCTTGGTCGGGAAGTAGCCCATGCTGCGCACGCGCGCCACGGCCTCTTCTTTGTTCGGGGCTTCGACCTCGTCTTTGACTTCCTGCCCCTGGGCGTTCAATGCTTCGTACTTGAAAACCGCCATCAGAGAATCTCCAAGGCCGTCACTCGCCTGTTGGCCCCAGGAGCGGAACGGCCCCAGCGCCAGCCGACCATTCGAAAGTGTCCTCACTATTATGCGGGCCGCCAAGTGGCCGCCCACGCCTGCCCCGCAAGAGACGGGCCGCGGCGACAGATACGAACGCGACAGAGCGCGACCAAGGTCCGGAAACCGCGCACGGGCGCCCGTCACACGGCCTCTTCTTGAAGGGTTTCACGGACCACTTCCTCGATGGTTGTAATGCCATCGTAAAGCGCCAGTAAGCCCGACTCGCGCAGGGACCGCATGCCGCGTTTGCGAGCTTCCTGCCTCAGCACCGCCGTCGAGGCGTGCTTCATTATCATTTCCCGCAGTTCGTCATCGAGGACCATGATCTCGAAGATGCCCCGGCGACCTTTGTAACCCGTATGGTTGCAGTAGTCGCAACCCCTACCGTAGTACAGTGTTCGGCCGGCAACATCCTCCGGGAGCAGTCCCAATTGCATCAGGTCCTGCTCCGTGGGGTGAAATTCCTCTTTGCAGTTCTCGCAGATCTTGCGCACAAGTCGTTGTGCGATAACAGCTTCCAGCGTGGCCGTCAACAGGAATGGCTCCATGCCGAGATCCAGCAGACGAGCGATCGAACTGGGGGCGTCGTTGGTGTGCAGCGTGGTGAGAACGAGGTGCCCAGTAAGTGACGCCTGCACAGCAATTTGCGCCGTTTCCAGGTCACGGATCTCTCCAACCAGAATGATGTCCGGGTCTTGCCGCAGGAAGCTGCGCAACAGGCGCGCAAACGTAAGTCCAATCTCAGACTTGATTTGGCACTGGATAAGACCGTCGATATCGTACTCTACCGGGTCTTCGCTGGTCAGGATTTTGACTTCTGGCGAATTCAGCTCTCGTAACGCGGAATAAAGCGTAGTGGTTTTTCCGGACCCCGTGGGACCGGTTACGATGATGATCCCGTGAGGCTTGTTGATCAGTTGACGCACCACCGTGATGTCGTCGTCCCGCAGGCCAAGCTGGGTAAGGTCCAGATTGACTTGCGTGCGATCCAGCACCCGCAGCACGACGCTTTCGCCGAACATGGTCGGCAAAACGCTGACACGCAAGTCCACCGGGCGACCTTCGACCAGCAATTCGATACGGCCGTCCTGGGGCAAGCGTCGTTCGGCGATGTCCAAGTTAGCCATAACTTTGATGCGTGAAGAGATGGCCATGGCAACGTGCTTGGGCGGGGGCACCATCTCGAATAGCACGCCGTCGATGCGGTAGCGCATCTTGAACTCGTCTTCGAAAGGCTCGAAGTGGATATCCGACGCTTTGTCGCGAATCGCCTGGAGCAGAACCAGATTGACCAGCTTCTTGACCGGGCTGCTCTCGGCCATTTCCCGCAGTTCGTCCAGGTCGATGCTCTCGCCGCGGCCCTGGTACTTGGCCAAATCCTCATCGCTGGCCAGCTCGGAGATGATGTCGTTTATGGTGCTGGCGGACTCTTCCGGGTAGTACCGGTTGAGAGCCTCATTCATGTCTTCTTCGGTAGTGATGCGTGCCACCACGTTGTAGCCCATCAGGGTCTTGAGGTCGTCGGTGGCGTGGAAGTTGTCGGGACTGGCCAAGGCCACCCCGAGCGTGTTGGTCTCACGATCGTATTCGGTCGGGATGATGCGGTAGGCATGAGCCATCTGAGCCGGGATCAAGTCGATAACCGACTTGTCGATGTCGATATCCGCCAGCCGAATCGACTCCATGCCCACCTGGGCCGCCAACGCCCGATTGACATCCGCCTCATTGACGTAGCCCATCTCGATCAGCAGTTGCCCGAGCGGCCCGCGCTTCTTCTTCTGAAGCTCCAAAGCCTCAGAAACCTGGGCGCGCGTCACCTTGCCCATCTTGATCAGGATGCGCCCCAGCGGGCGACCGCGAAGCTGAGCGATCGGCACCATTCCTTCGGTCGGCATATGGGCTACTCCGGCCGAGCCGGCGACACGCCTGGTGCAGGCCAAGCGGCCCTCGGCAAAGTCTGCCAACGCTGCGGGGCGCCCGGTTGTATAACCGTGGCAACGGAAGCAACAAACCCGCAGCCCCGGATTCCCGTCCGGTGCCGCACATATTGCTCTTTGCGCAGGCTTGGCGCTGCGGCGGCGTACGAGCGGACGACGCCCGGGCGCAGTCATTATATGGAGCAGTGCGCGGGGCACCAAAGCCCGCCGGCACAGAAACATCGCGCATCGGTTCAGTTTTTGGTCCTGCCGGACGGGTTGCCGGTCGCCCTTGGTTGTGTAGCTGACGTTTGACTAAGCGGCCCGGGATCGTCAGAATCCGGATGTTCCGACCGGAGGTCCATCCATGAAGGCTTCCACATGGTGCGAAGGATGGTTGAGGATGACAGCGAGCAGCGGCCTGGCAGCACTGCTGCTGACGAGCGGCTGTCAGGGGCTCAGTGGCGGCGGCGGCACGACCACGGTGGCCCAGGGGCCGCCGGCGTCGCCAGTCCAGCACACGATGTTGCAGAATATCCCGGTACCGGTCGGCTTCCGGGTAGTTCCGGAACGCAGCGTGGGACGCGAGAGCGGGCAGTTCCGCGTGGCGCAGTTCGAGTTCGAAGGGAGCACTAATCCGGATGCGGTGGCGCGCTTCTACTCGGAGTACATGCCGGCAGCGAAGTTCACCCTGCGTCAGAAGCGCTTCGACAACGGTCAGTACTTCATGCGCTTCGAGAGCGATACCGAAGAGTGCAACGTCCGCATCGGAACGCGCAGCTCCAAAACCTTACTGGTCATCGACGTCGGCCCGCTGCCGCGCGGGGCGACGGAGCGCGAACCGCAGCCCCCGCCGGTACCACGCCGCTGAACTCCTTTGCTTGACTGAGGTTGCCGAATGGATGCCGACACCCGACATGAACTGAAGCAAAATGAACTGGCAGAAGCTTTGGCGCGGCTGCGCAACTTGCGCGACCCGGGCTTTTTGTACTCGGCGATAGCGCTGGGACTGATCGTGGTCGGCGTCATTATCTGGTACGGCTGGCGCTACAGTCAGCAGCGGCATCTGGAAGACGTGTCGCGCCGCCTGGTCGAAGCCCAGGATGCCTTGTTCAGCCGCGAGGGCACGCGCGTTGCCGGCGCTCAAGAAGACCTGCGAGGTTTGATCAAACAGGCTAAGGAGCCGGACCTGGCCGCAGCCGCCCGGCTGTTGCTCGCCCGTGCGCATTACGACCAGGCCATGAGCGCCCCGGAACAGCGGGTCGCCGGCTTCGAGGAAGCGGCGCGGCTGCTGGAGGAGATTCGTCAGGACACACGCATCAACGCGGTCTTGGACGCCGCGGCTACTTACTTGCTGGCCAATACTTACGAGTCGTTGTGGCGCATCGACGAAGCCAAACAGCTCTGGACGCGCCTGGCCGAAGATAACCGCTACGTCGGCACACCCTACAAGGACTTGGCGCGCGACCGGTTGGCAGACTTGGCGGAGCTGGCGCCGGTCGCCATGCAGCCCGGCGCGCCGCCGGCGCCGACGACGGCTGAGGTGAGCGGTGCATCGGGTTTGGAGATCGACCCCGGTTCAATCATGGTCTACCCAGAGGAGCGCCCGCCGTTTGTGGAGCAGCCCGAGGGGGTGCCCAGCCCGATTGAAGCTCCCCGGGAAGTGGCGCCAGCGGCGGAAAACGCCGAGCCGCCGACCACGCAGCCTGCACCCTGATGCCCGAAGACGAGGACATCCTCGAACGCCCCATCCCGATCGACGAGGATGAGGCCGAGCGCGTGCGTCTGCACATTCGCCGGAAACTGCCCGGTCGCCGCCTGGATAAGTACCTGCACGCCCGTTTCCCGCGTCTATCGCGGACGACCATCCAGCGGCTGATTCGTCAAGGGGCCGTCACGGTCAACGGCCAACCCACCAAGCCGAGCTATGAGATGAGCGGCGGGGACGTGATCGAGCTGGTGATTCCCCCGCCCGAGCCGCGCGAGGTCATACCGGAAGACATCCCCCTGGACATCGTCTACGAAGACGACGACCTGCTGGCGCTCAACAAACCGGCCGGAATCATCTGTCACCCGGCGCGCGGCGATCAGACCGGCACCCTGGCCAATGCATTGGTCTTTTATGCCAATCGACTCAGCCACGGCGAAGACCCCTTCCGCCCCGGGATCGTGCACCGACTCGACAAGAATACGACCGGCATCATGCTGGTGGCCAAGAGCGATGAGGCTCACTGGCGCCTGTCGCTTCAATTCGAACGGCGAACCGTGCAGAAGACTTATTTGGCGATCGTCCACGGCAACCCGCAACTGGACAACGATGTGATCGACGCACCGATCGGCGTGCACCCGGTGGTGCGCGAGAAGTTCGCCGTGTTCCTGCGTGAAAACAAGATCGACACGACCAAGAACGCCGTCACCGCCTACTCGGTGGCCGAGCGCTATGGAGATTACGCGCTGGTGCAGCTCTATCCCAAGACCGGACGAACGCACCAGTTGCGTGTGCACATGTCGCACATCGGACATCCGATCGTGGGAGACACGATGTATGGTGGACGGATAATCAGTGAGTTCGACCTGACCGGCGACCCACAAGCGCCGGTGGAGCCTTTATTCGTGCATCAGGCGCTGCATGCTTGGAAGATCAAGTTTCGACACCCGATCCGCGAGACGCCGATGGAACTGGAAGCGCCGCTGCCCACCCAGTTCCGCAAGGTCGTGGCTTTGTTGCGCAAGCGAAACCGTGGCTAGGCCGGACAAAACCCATGCTCTGAAACCGTCGTCCGGGTGGGCGGCGCTGCGTCTGGTGCTCTGCACCGGGCTGGCGGTCCTGCTCGGATCGACCTCGGCCCCGGCGCAGGTTGTCGGACCAGCGGCTCTGACGCCGCGCATTGAAGCCCTCTTGCGTACCGTGCCGGCTAACACACAGATCGGGCTGTTGGTAACCAATGCTGACGACGGGGTCGTGTGGTTCGAGCACCACGCCGACCGGCCGCTCAAACCCGCCAGTGTTCAAAAGTTGTTGGTGTCGGCAGCAGCCCTGGAGCGTTTCGGCGCGCAGTTCGCCTACCAGACACGCGTCTACCTGCACGCAGACAGCGAGCTGTGGGTAGTCGGAGCCGGCGACCCTGGCTTGGGCGACGAGCGCCTCACCGAACGTCGCCAGGCGCGCGATTCAGACGTCCTGGCCGGCTGGGCGGCGGAATTGCGGTCGCGCGGCGTGAAGGCACTACAGAAGATCATTCTGGACGACAGCATCTTCGACCAGCAATTCCGCCATCCCGACTGGCCCGTTACCCAGGCCGACCGCTGGTATCAGGCGCCGGTCGGCGGCCTGAACATCAACGACAACTGTGTTGACGTGCGGGTTGCGCTACGCGGCCGGCGTATCGAGATTCAGACCCGACCGGCTTTGCCGGCGGAGTTGATCAGCCAGGCGCTGCGGATCGACCGACGCACGCGCGCCACCATCCGGCGTGCTGCCGACAGCGACGTGTTCGAGCTGCGCGGCACCATCGCGGGCGACACAGCGCTCGACCCCGTGGCGGCACGCGACCCGACGCTGCTGTTCGCTTACGCGCTGCGGCAGGCTCTGCTGGCCGACGGCATCGAGGTGCGTGGGCCGGTGGTGCGGCGGCAACTGAGCGCCGCCGAGCTTCAAGACGGCAGCTTGGTGGTAACCCACGTGACCGGCCTGCCGGACGTGCTGTGGCGCTGCAACGCTTTCAGCCAGAACCTCTTCGCCGAGTGCCTCTTGAAATCGCTGGCCGCTTACGCCCCGGACGGTCAGCCGACAGGTACACCGGGTAGCTGGAGCGCCGGACAGGCGCTGCTGACGGCCACCCTGGCGGAACTGGGGGTGAACCTGACAGGGGCGACGCTGCGGGACGGCAGCGGGCTGAGCCACAGCAACCTGCTCACGGCCCGACAGGTCGTTCAGGTTTTGCGGGCCATGCACCGGCACCCGCAGGCGGCGGTCTTTCAGGCCAGTCTGGCACGACCGGGCGAGCCGGGATCCATGCAGCGGCGCTATGACGACCCACTGCTGCGCCAGCGTGTGCGCGGCAAGACCGGCACGCTGGCGGGTGTGCGCACTCTGGCCGGTTACCTGACACGCCCCGACGGCACTGAGCTGGCATTCGCCGTCCTGGTCAACGGTCCCGGAGCAGACGATCTGCCGCTGAAGCTCTGTCGCCTGCTCGCCGACGAATTGGTCACGGGTACCGGCAGTCGATTCCGGTAAGCGGCCCTTGTGAGCCGGCCCGGGGTGGCGACAATGGGAGTGGCCGGGGACGGGCCGCGCGGAGCCGTGCCCGACCGTTTTCACCCGACTACAGGAGCAGCGCATGAGACGAACGTGGTTGACGGGGGCGTTGACCGGCGCAGCGATCAGTGCGGCGTTGCTGGCGTTCGGACGCAGCATGTTCGCCCAGGGCGGCACGCCGCCAAGCGGGCGCATCGCCTGCGCCGTGAAGACCCAGGAACATCATCCCCCGAAGCTGCAGGGCGGCACGCCGCCAAGCGGGCGCATCGCCTGCCTGAACGTCATCCAGGTGCTCAACGAGTACCAGCGACAAAAGGACTTGATCGAGGAAGTGAACGCCAAGCGCGAGAAGCTTCAGGCGGAAAACAACGAACGCAGGAGCAAGATTGACGCCTTGGACGCCGAGATCAGCGCTCTGGACCCGACCGATCCGACCATGGCGACGCGCATGCGCGAGCTGCTGGCCATGCAGATCGACTACAAGAACTGGGGTGAGATGGCGCAAATGGCGATGGCGCGCGAGTTCGGGTTGTGGGCGGTCCGCAATTACAAGGACATCATCAAAGCAGCCGAGGAGATCGCCAAGCGCGACGGCTACGATCTGGTGCTCTACAAAGGCGAGTTCGAAATGGTGTCGATGGATCCGGAGGTGATCAACGAGCAGATTCGTTCGCTGCACGTGATTTACGCCAACCCGGCCACCGACATCACCCAGGTCGTGCTTGATAAGATCAACAGCGAGTATCGGGCGCAACCACGGCGGCCGCTGCTCCAGGTCCCCTGAATGGCGTCCCATGTCCGCCCTCGCCTGTCCAGCGATCACCGCCGGTGAACTGGCCCGCCTGGTGGGTGGCATCCTTAGCGGCCAGAGCGAGCGGTTGATCCGCGGCGTGGCCACCTTGGAGGAGGCCGGTCCGGACGATCTTTCCTGGGTGGGGGAAGCGCGGCACCTGGCGCGACTGGCCGCTTCCGCCGCCGGCGTGGTGCTGGTGCCGACCGGCAGCGCGCTGCCGGAGGGGCGCACCGTCATCCAGGTGGCCGACCCGGACTTGGCATTGTGCACGGCGCTGGCGGCTCTGGCTCCACCGTCGCCGACCGTCCCGGCGGGCGTCGATGGGCGTGCCTGCGTGGCCGAGACGGCGGTGGTAGAAGGAGCCTGCGTGGGGCCGTACGTCTTCGTCGGGCCGCACGCCGTGGTAGGTGCGGGCACGCAACTGCACGCGGGCGTCTACGTGGGCGCTCACAGCCGTATCGGGCGTGATTGCGTGCTGTGGCCGAACGTCGTGCTGCGCGAGTACACGACACTGGGCGACCGCGTGATTCTGCACGCCAACGTGACCATCGGCGCCGACGGTTTCGGCTATCTCCAGCGTCAGGGCCGCAATGTGAAAATCCCGCAGATCGGCCGGGTGATCATCGAGGACGACGTCGAAATCGGGGCCAACAGTTGCGTGGACCGGGCGCGCAGCGGCGTGACGCGCATCGGGCGCGGCACGAAGATTGATAACTTGGTGCAGATCGGCCACAATGTCCGTATCGGCGAGCATTGCATCATCGTCGCGCAGTGCGGAATCTCGGGCTCGACGACGCTGGGCGACCAGGTAGTGCTGGCCGGACAGGTCGGCCTGATCGACCACCTGAGAATCGGCAGTCGCGTGGTCGTGGCCGCCAAGTCCGGGGTGGCGCGGGACATTCCCGACGGTCAGGTATGGCGCGGGATCCCCGCGGTGGAGAACAGCGAATACGGGCGCCAGGCGGTCGGCATCCGTCGTCTGCCCGAGATCATGCAACAGTTACGGGCATTGGCCAAACGGGTTGAGCAGCTTGAGTCGGCAAAGAACAATCCGACAAGAGACTGAGCTGAGCGGTCGCGGGCTGTTCACCGGGTTCCCCGTCCGCGTACGCTTCCGCCCCGCTCCCCCGGATACCGGCATTGTCTTCGTGCGCACCGACCAGCCCGACCCGGTGCGCGTGGCGGCGCGCGTGGAAAACCTGTCGAAGCGGGCGCGCCGCACGTCGCTGCGCAACGGCGTGGCGGCGATTGAAACCGTGGAGCACTGTCTGGCGGCCGTGCGCGGGCTGGAAATCGACAACTTGCTCGTCGAACTGGACAACGCCGAGCTGCCGGCCGCCGACGGTAGCTGCCTGCCATTCGTGGAAGCCTTGCAGGCGGCGGGCATCCAGGAACAGGAGATGCCGCGGCGAACGCTGTCGATCACGCAGCCGGTGCGCGTCAGCGAGGGGGATGCCGAGCTGGTGGCCTGGCCGGCGGAGGGACAGCGGCTGGAAATAATCTACGAGCTGGACTACGGCACCGGTGCGATCGGCCACCAGATTCAGCGCTGCGTCGTGGAGCCGGAACAGTTCGTCGCCAACATCGCCCCGTCACGCACTTTCGTGCTCGAAGAAGAGGCCAATCACCTGCGGGCGGCCGGACTGGGGACGCACCTGACCTACGCCGACATCCTGGTGATCGGCCGGGACGGCCCGATCGAAAACCGCTATCGCTATCCGGACGAGTGCGTCCGTCACAAGATTCTCGACCTGATCGGCGACTTGATGCTCACCGGCGCGTTCGTGTGCGGCAAGATCTACGCGCGCAAGAGCGGGCACCACCTGAATCACGAGCTGGTGCGCAAGCTGTGCGAGCAGCGCGACCGCGTCGAGCGCGAGCGTGAGTTGTCGCGTGCCCCCGAGCTGGACATCCGCCTCGTGCAGCGCATCCTGCCGCATCGCTACCCGATGTTGCTGGTGGATCGAGTGATCCGGATCGAGGGCGATCGGCGTGCCGTCGGCATCAAGAATGTCTCGATCAACGAGCAGTTCTTTCTGGGACATTATCCGCGCCAGCCGATCATGCCCGGGGTGCTGATCATCGAGGCCCTGGCCCAGTTGAGCGGCATTCTCTTGTCGCAGAAACTGGAGCACACCGGCAAGGTGGCCGTGCTGCTGAGCCTGGACAAAGTGAAGTTCCGCCGACCGGTAACCCCCGGCGATCAACTCGTGTTGGAGGCGCAGACCGTGCGGGTCAAGGCGCGTACCGGACAGACGCAGTGCCGGGCCACGGTGGGCGGGGAGCTGGTGGCTGAGGCCATGATCCGCTTCATGCTGGTGGACGCCGAGCCCGTGTAGGATGGCAGCCATGGCACGCATCCATCCGACCGCCTATGTCGATCCGCAGGCCGAGCTGGGGGCCGACGTGGAGGTCGGCGCGTTCAGCTACGTCGGTCCGCACGTGCACTTGGGCGACGGATGCGTGCTGGCCCCGCGCGTGACGTTATTGGGGCCCGCTGTTTTCGGGCCGCGGAACGTCTTCCACCCCGGGTGTGTACTAGGCGCCGCCCCGCAGGACCTCAAGTACAAGGGCGGCCCGACGCGCTTGATCGTCGGCGCCGAAAACATCTTCCGGGAACATGTGACCGTACACCGCGGGACAGAAGTCGACCGGCAGAGCGGCGGAATAACCCGCATCGGCGACCACAACCTGCTGATGGTCGGGGTGCACGTCGCCCACGACGCCGACCTGGGCAGCAACATCATCATCGCCAACAGCGTGCAGCTCGCCGGCCACATCCGCCTGGAAGACTGCGTGGTGGTCGGCGGCGCCTCCGCCATGCATCACTTCGTCACCGTGGGCCGCAACGCCTACGTCGCCGGCATGACCCGCATCACGCACGACGTGCCGCCCTATATGAAGGTGGTCGGCTACGATCAGTCAGTGCGCGGCGTGAATACCGAGGGCCTGCGGCGCTGGCGCATTCCCGAGGAGTCGATCGCCCGCATCAAGGAGGCGGCGCGACTGCTGTACGCGCGGCGTGGCGAACGCTCCCCGCTGCGCACGGCCGAAGCTCTGCGGATCATCGAAGCCAATGGTCTGATGGTCGACGAGCACGTGCGGTATCTGGTGGAGTTCTTGCGCCGCAAGCTGGAGGTGGGCATTTTCGGGCGGGTGCGCGAGCACTATCGCTGCGACACGGATGCTGACCGGGCCGCCTTTTACGGTCCCGCATCCAGTACCGGGAAATGACCGCCGACGGGGGTGGGAGGAGCGCCTTGGCCGAAGACGGATTGCCGGTCGCAGTCATCGGTGCCGGTCACATGGGTCGGCACCATGTACGCACTTATCGCGATTTGCCCGCTGCCCGGCTGGTAGCGGTGATCGACTCCAATATTCAGCGCGCCCGCGAGCTGGCCGAGCCACTGGGCGTGCGTTACGCCGACCGTCTGACCCCGGAAATCGGCTCTGTGGTGGCGGCATCGGTGGCCGTGCCGACCGTGCATCATCTGGCGGTGGCGCGACCGTTGATCGAACGCGGCCTCCACCTCCTGATCGAGAAGCCACTGGCACAGACTGCCGCTGAAGCCGAGCAGATCGCCATCCTGGCCCGCCGCCACGGGGTGATTGTGCAGGTCGGGCACACCGAACGTTTCAATCCGGCGGTGCGTGCCGTGGAGCGTCTGGGCCTGAAACCGAAGTTCATCGAGACCCATCGCATCAGCCCCTTCACATTCCGCTCGGCCGATATCGGTGTGGTGGCCGACCTGATGATCCATGACATCGACATCATGCTGCACCTGGTCCGCGACGAGGTGGTGCGTGTCGACGCGGTCGGGGTGAACGTTCTGGGGCCCCACGAAGACGTGGCCAACGCGCGCGTACACTGCCGGGGCGGCGCGGTCGCCAACCTGACCGCCTCGCGCCTGGCCCTGAAAACTGAGCGCAAGCTGCGCATTTTCGCCGCCGACGCCTACGTCTCGCTCGACTACCAGAAGAAAGTCGGCATCGCCATCCGGTTGGACAAGAACCTGGACGTGCTGCGCTTGGCGCGCGAGCGCAACCTCGAGGACCTATCGCAGTTGGCCGGCATGGATTTCGGCAAGCTGGTGCACGTGGAACCGTTGGCGATAGACGACCGCGACCCGCTGCGCGACGAACTGGAGACCTTCCTGCACAGTGTCCGCACCGGCACGCGCCCGCCGGTCAGCGCCGAAGACGGCGTGGCCGCCGTCCGCTTGGCCGAGCAGATCGTCCAGTGCATCGCGGCCCATCGCTGGGATGGCGAAGCCGGCCGGCAAGTCGGCTTGCAGGCCGACATCATCGGCCAGGCCACCCGCCAACTGACGCGCGACGCTCTCGGGAAGTCGGCCCCCAACGCCTAAACGGCACAGTCACGCTCGCTCCGGCGCTGCCCCCGAGGCCGGCGGCACCTTTCAGCAACCTAATGGCAGCGCCGCGACCACCGCCCCGGTTCAGTCGCTTACGCGAAGCTGAGGTAATGGCACCCGGTGACGCTCCTGCTCGGCTACCGCCCCCAGCAAACGTCCAACGAAATCCTCCAGGGCCGCGATGATATGCGGCTCGGCGCCCGTGAAGTTGGCCAACGGTCGCCCGGCATCGCCGTTGGCTCTGATAGCGACGTTCAGCGGTATGGCGCCGAGGAAGGGCACGCCCAACTCGCCGGCGGCTTTCTGAGCCCCACCATGACTGAAAATCTCGTCGCGGTGCCCGCAATGCGGGCAAACGTAGTAGCTCATGTTCTCGACGATCCCCAGAGACGGGACGCCCAAGCGCTGGTACATGCGCAGAGCACGCACTGCATCCACGAGGGCCACGTCCTGGGGCGTGCAGACAATGACCGACCCGGTCAGTGGAATGCTCTGCGCCAGCGTGAGGGGAATGTCGCCGGTACCCGGCGGCAAGTCGACGAACAAGTAGTCGAGTTCGCCCCAGGCGGTACGGTCGAGCAATTCCTTGACGTACTTCTGGGCCATCGGTCCGCGCCAGATGACGGCCTGGTCGCGTTCCAGCAAGTGGCCCATACTGACCAGCTTGAACCCGTCGACCTCGACCGGCAAGACGCGACCGTCCCGGTCCATCTCCAGCCGACGATCTTCGCTGCCGGTCATTTTCGGCAGCGATGGTCCATACACGTCGGCATCGAGCAGCGCCACCTTGAAGCCCTTGCGCAGCAGTCCCACCGCCGACAGCACCGCGACTGTGCTCTTGCCGACACCGCCCTTGCCGGCCCCGATCGCGACCACATGGCGGACGCCGGGTAGCGGCTGGGGGATTGCGGGCTGTGTGTCTGTCATCTTGAGCAACTCCCAACGGAACCGCCGCCCCCTGCGGCTGATCTTCTCAGCTCACCGGCGTACTCACATAGGATAGGCGGGCCGCTGGCCGCCATCCAGCCGCGCGTTTGGGATAGCCTACCCAAGGCGTCCAACTCCGGCGCCAAACCGGGTGCCCCGCGCGCGGCACGAGAAACCCAGCCATGTCAATCCGACCAGCGCGCTATACTACGCAGAACCCATCGTCCGGCCGCGCCGCCGCCAAAACGCTGGCTTCACCGCTCACTATCGGCTCAGGCGGCTCGCCGGGAGCCGAAGGCCCGGTTATTCAGAAACGAGCTGCGATCGGTCCTGGCACCGAGCAACTTTCGCGCGTGGAATCGCCTGAGCCGCGTGGTGCTCGCCGGCGACGTGGCATCTATCTGCACCGCGTCCAACATGTCAATGTCCTGCGCCACTGCCGTGCGGCGTGACGCGCTGTGACCCGCTCACCGTCCAGCCGAAAGCCAACGTCGGCGCCATCGCTTCACCGACTACGAATCATCCTTGGCTGTCCCTATCCGTCAGCAGCGCCGACCGCCAACTACACATCTCATCTTGACTGGTCCGCAGAGCCGCGGTCATGGCCCAGACAGCCAGGCCCTTGCTCTCATCGGCCGCATCTGCTGCTTGCCAAGGCCCCTGCCGGCGGGCACTGGGATTGTATGCTTGACGGTCGTATCATAAGCTGGCGCGGTTTGATAAACGGGTAGCTCAGGTGCGAAAGCGAGGAAGCAGCATGCGAACAATCGTGTTGGCTACGTTGACGGCGGGGGTGATCTTGGCCGCGGCGGGTTGCGCCCACAACCCGATCGTCGGCGACGGAGCTGTGCGCTCCGACCTTTTCTACGGCGACGTGGGCATCACCGGCAACGGGGCCACGGTGACCATCCAACGCGGCTCGAAGGTCCATAAGCTGTCGGTGATCGGCAACGACTGCAACATCACGGTCGAAGACGGCGTGACCATGTACAAGATCGAGTTCTGGGGTAAAAACAACACCGTCAGCCTGCCCGACGACCTGGTGGTCCATACCACCCAGGTGGGAGCCAACCAGATCATCCGGCGGCCCCGGCAGCCGCGGCCAGCCACCGAGCTGGAAGAATCAGCGCCTGTCCCTTGGCCGCCGGCGACTATTCCACCGGCGGAGCCGCAGCCAGCGCCGATTACGCCGAACAGCGAAGTCGAGCGCGACTCGACGATTCCGGCGGCCGACGAATTCCCCTACAGCCCGCCGCCCACCATACGCCCCGGCGAAGAGGTGCGCAATACCACCGAGGAGCTGTAGGCGCGGTGCCGGGTCTTTGCCGACCCTTGGCGGCGGCGACCGGCGGTCAGCGCGCCGCAGGCAGCCTTGATGCCAGAAGGAGAACTTCAGATGGCGCAGCCGGAGTGGTACTACGCCGACCGTGACCAGGCCGTCGGCCCACTGACGCTGGAGGGGCTGCGCGAGCGGTTGCCCGCTTTGCAGGGCGGTGACACGTTGGTGTTTGGGCCGGGGCTGAGCACCTGGACCGCCGCCCGGCACATCCCGCAGCTCCGCCGCCAAGTTGACCAGGGGGCCATCCGTCCTCCGGTGCCCACCGCGCGGCGGGCCGACGAGGTCGACTACCGGATTTTCGGCGACGACATGCAGTTCGTCGAAGTGGAGCTGGACCCCGGGGAGATGGTAGTCGCCGAAGCCGGCGCCATGATGTACATGAGCGATGGCATTCGCATGGAGACCCGCTTCGGCGATCCCAGTGCCGAGGACCGCGGCCTGCTCGGCAAGGTGCTGGACGCCGGCAAGCGAGTGCTGACCGGCGAGTCGCTCTTCATGACGACCTTCAGCAATGCCGGAGGCAGCAAACAGCGTGTCGCCTTTGCTGCTCCTTATCCGGGCAAGATCATCCCGATGGATCTGAGCCAGCTCGGCGGGGAGTTGATTTGTCAGAAGAACTCGTTTCTGTGCGCGGCGCGCGGCGTGCGCGTCGGCATCGCCTTCACCAAACGTATTGGGGCCGGTCTGTTCGGTGGCGAAGGCTTTATCTTGCAGCGTCTGAGCGGTGACGGGTTGGCCTTCGTGCATGCCGGCGGCACCCTGCATCAGATCCACCTGCCGGCTGGCCAAAGTTTGCGCGTCGATACCGGCTGCATCGTCGCCTTCCAGCCCAGCGTCGAGTACGACATCAAGTTCGTGGGCGGGTTCCGCAACACGCTGTTTGGCGGCGAAGGACTCTTCTTCGCCGCCCTCAGCGGCCTCGGGCAGGTTTGGCTCCAATCATTGCCCTTCGCGCGCCTGGCCGACCGCATTCACGCCGCCGGCCGCGGCCCCGGCAAGCGCAGTACGGGTGAAGGCAGCATCCTCGGCGGCCTGGGCAACCTGATCGACGGCGACTGAGATCGCCTGGCACCCGTTGCGTAGCAACCGCCCAACCGCTGAAATGTCGGCGGCGCCGCCAACAGGCGTCGTCACCGGAATTGCCTATGTGCGTCGGCGTGTCTACAGTCGGGCTGATGGCGTTGCTCATCTTCGCACAAGGGGAGATGGGGCGCGTCCAAGACTGGATGCAAAGCGCTTTCTACCCCGTGTTGTTCACGATACTCGTAGCTGCCAGCTTGGGCGTGCCCATCCCTGAAGACATCCCACTGCTAGCCGCCGGCGTGTTGCTGCGCACCCACCCGGGTATCGCCTCGTGGCCCGTCACGATGGCAGTAGCGCTCGTCGGCATCATATCGGGCGACCTCATACTCTACTGGCTCGGCCGCCGCTGGGGACCCAATGTCGTCACTCATCGCTGGATCTGCTGGATGATCACGCCCCAGCGCTTCGCCCGCTTCTCGCAGCGCTTTGGCGTGCACGGCACCTGGTTCTGTTTCTTTGGAAGGTTCGTAGTGGGCGTGCGCGCCGCGATGTGTCTGACGGCGGGAGCCACGCGGTTCCCGTACTGGCGCTTCTTTCTGGCGGACTTCGCGGGAGCGCTGCTCTCAATTCCGCTATTCCTGGCACTGGGGTATTGGTTTGCCGGCATGCTCCCCACCATTCAAAAACTGGTCGGCGAAGTCCAGCTCACGCTCCTGGCCTTCGTGACTGTCACCCTGATAGTGCTGATGATCGTCTACCATCGGCGACGACGTCGGCACCACTCCATGCCCCGCACGATCTCTGTTGTCCCTCCGACCGGCAGCATCGGCGGCACCCCGTTAACGACAATAAACCCAGCGGGTGGCGATTATGCAAAGAGTGCGGTTAAATCAAGTGCCGCACGCAACACAGACTTCCTGGCGAAGAGCGAGCATGTCCCACGCTGAACAACGGCGCGGACCACACCTGTACCGGCCGGCGCGGTAGCATCGGGACGTGCTCTGGCCACCACTCCTGCCGGCTGGTACGTCAGGCGCGATTCAATCGGGACGCCAGCTCCACTGGTACCCCGGAGGAAGCTGCCCGTAAGCGTAGGCGTTGGCCGCATTGCGCGTGTTGTGACTGTCACCGCCTGGCATGCCCCACTCGACCGGACCAAATCCCCGCGTCTTGAAGCAATGAAGCCGGCCGGACTGGTCGGCCACCACTATCTCCAGCAGCCCGTCGCGATCTACGTCCGCCAGCACCGGCCCGGTCTCGATGGGAGCATCAAGCAGTTGCCGCACCAAACAATGCCCCTGCGACGAGATCACCCACACGGCACCCGCCAGCCCGTCTTCGCCGGTTGGCTGCACCGTGCCCAGGACGATCTCCGACATTCCGTCGCCGTTCAGATCGCCGACCGCCGGCGGCCCCCAAACCGCGCCGTCCACCGGTAGCCGCCACTGTACCTGACCGGGTGACAAAGCGCAAAGGCCGCCCCACCCGGCGGCGTACTCCCCGGTCGGGCAGGCCAAGAGCCAGGGTCCCGGTGTTGCGGCCGGCCGATTCAGCCCCATGGTCCGCAGGCCAGCGACCAGCGTTTCCTCCGGCCGAAGCGCCAGCGCTTGCCAGTGCACCACCTGCCAGCCACCAGCCGATGGCTCGAGCGACCAGACGTTGGCCGCACGGTCCGCCACAAAAGCGGTCGGATTGCCGCCGGCGCCTGCGCGCTGGGCACGGCGCGCCACAGAGTCCAGCACGACGGCGCCGCTCACCACGCCCACCGCCAGCTCTTCACGCCAACGAAGCTGCCCATTGCGCGGCGACACTATCGCCAACGCCCCATCGGGAAAGCTGACGATCAGGTCCGGGTCGCCGCGCTCGCCCAGCCGTCCCAGCGCCAGCGTGGCGCCCAAAGCCTGATCGTGGCGCGCGGCCTTGGTTATGCCGGCCGCCCAGAGCGTCCGCCCCCCGCGGCCGCTCAGGGCCGCAACCTTGCCGCCCCGCGTAGCCACGATTACATCGGTCGCCCCATCGCGATTGACGTCGGCACACAACGGCCCGCCGACGATTGGGTCGCCGACGTGGGTGCTCCAGCGCAGCGCGCCTTGCGTGTCCACGCTGTAAACCGACCCGTTGTAACAAGCCACGGCCAGACCGGCATCCGCGACGGCCAAGCCGACGACATCACGCGGCCCACGGTGGGTCGCCGGCGGCGAGAAAAAGACCTCGCTGGCACCGTCAACACCATTTACACGCACCACTCCGTCCGCCACGTCACGTGCATCGTTGAAAGCTGCTCCCAGCGAAGCCACATACAGGTCGCCGTCAACCACTAGAACCGTACTGAACCAACTGGTCAAGCCGACCGGCGCCACCCACAGAAGTTCCATGCGCACTGCTTCCTGCCGGCTGACATCCGGCGCCAAGCCGTGGCGCAGGCGCCGGCGCGCCTCGTACCAGCGTTGCCAGTCGGCACGCCGGGCCCCGTAATCCGCACCTGCCACACGCGTCAGCAAGAGACGCACCCGGGGGTCATGCAACGGCAGCTTGTCGAAAAGATAGGCAGTGAACTGCTCACGACGGTCGTGCCAGTATGACCCGGTCTCCGTTTCCCAACGATCCAGCGCCAAACGCAGCTTCTGCGGACTGTCGGCGGCCGTTAGCAGCAACAGCCCACGCTGCGCCTGCCAAGCCAGGCTGCGGCGTAGCCAATACCAACGCCCAACCAAGACGGCGAGGCCCGCCGCCAGCGCCAGCGCCGCAATCACGCCCCAGCGCACCGCGCGACGCCGCCGGGTCAAGTAGGCTGGCCGGTACGCAGAGGTGTGCGGTCGGTTCATAGCCGGGTCCGGAACATCCTGGCTCTGAGTGCGGCGGTCGCTAGACAGCACCGAAGTTGGCGGCGGTTATAGGACGCTGGTACGGGTTCGCTGGTCGGGCGCCAAGTCCCATTTCCTGCTCGGCACCAGTCGCACCGCATGGCGCGCACAACACTCGCCAACCGGTAGTCGGATACCTGTCGCCTGATTCGCAAACCTTACTCGCCTCGAGACTAGTCCACCAGGATGCACGCCTCGTTGGCCGCTAGCGCTGCCGTCAGCCCACCGCAGCGCCAGCCGACCACACCTGTCCGACCGTGAATAGCATACAACTTCAGATAATTTCGGCTTGAACGCAGTCGTGGGACTACGATATCCTGGGTGTGAAGCAGGAGCTGGCGTCTCCAGACAGCGCTCGGCGAGCCTCAACGACGGGCCGTGAGGCGATCCGGCCGCATGGTGCGTCCGGCTGCTGCGCTGGGTATGGAGTCGGGAAGCGTGTCGCACGGGTCATTTCCCCAAGTCTCAGCAAAAGGAGAAAGGTGTATGCGCTGGTATTCACTTCTGACAGCGGCATTAGTGTGTAGCGCAGTGGCCTGGGCCAGCGTCGATGCAGCGGCAACGCGCGCCCAGTTGCAGGCCGACTACGCGGGTGTGCAGTATTACTCCCACAATGACGGCCGCCTGGCAACCGTCTACAACGTGCCGTTCAGCTTCGGCGAGTCGCCTGAGGAAAGCGCGGCACGGTTCGTCCAGGACTACAGCGGCGTGTTCGGCGTCCCCGCCGATGATCTCGTTCCCGGTCTGGCCCACCGCGACATGTACACGCTGCCGATGATGTATGACCCGGACACTGACAGCTACAAGTTCACGTTGGTGTATTACAGCCAGTACCGCGATGGCATTCCGGTTTTCCGCGGCGAACTGCGCCTGTTGGTCCGCAATGAGGACGGCTACCCGCTGGTGCTGGCGCAATCCGACATTCGCGAGTTGGGTGCCTTCAGCGTACCGGCCGGGTTCGACGGCTATGCCGCCGAGGGTGCCGCTCACGCCGCCGCTATCGCTGCCGTCCCGAGTCTGATCAACTTCAGCCCTGCGGAGCTGGTGATCTGGGCCGGCGTCGATGACATGGCGGCCGCCCCCAAAGTCGCCATCACATTCACAGCCGACAGCGGCGAGGGGAGCTTCCCTTATGAGAACTGGCTGTTCGTGGCCGACGCCGCCAGTGGCGAAATCCTCTATCAGGAGAATCAGGTATATCACGTCGACATCGTAGGTAACGTCAGCGGCTGGGCCACCATCGACTATCGGGCCGATGCCTGCGCGTCCGAGCTGACCATGCCGCTGCCGTACCTAAAGGTGACGCGTTCCGGCGGCGAAGCCTACACGGATATCAATGGTAACTTCGTCCTGGCCAACCCGGGGAGCACGCCCGTGGATGTCACTTCGACATTGACCGGGCGCTGGTTCTATGTGGTGAACAACGGCACCGGCGGGAACGCTTCGATAACCTTGAATGTGACGCCGCCCGGACCGGCCAACTTCGTCCATAATCAGAGCGGGGCGGAGCATCAGACCGCCGAGGTGAACGGCTATCTCCAGGCCAACATCGTGCGTGACATGGTGCTGGGCGCCAAACCGAATTATCCGAACATCTACAATCAGTCCAGCCCGATGAAGGTCACCGTCAATATAAACTCGACGTGCAACGCCTACTACTCGGCTAGCACGATCAACTTCTATCGCTCGGGCGGCGGGTGCAACAACACCGCTTTCGGCGATGTGATCCACCACGAGTATGGGCACCACGTCGTGGCCATGGGCGGTAGCGGACAAGGCGAGTACGGCGAAGGAATGAGTGACAGCATCGCCTTGCTAATTACTGGCCGATCGGAACTGGCCATCGGTTTCCAAAGCTGTACGGCCGGTATCCGCAACGCCAACAACAACTGCAAGTACGTGACCAGCGGCTGCTCGACTTGCGGCAGCGCAATTCACACCTGCGGGCAATTGTTGTCGGGCTGCGTGTGGGACACCTGGCAAGAGCTGAAGATCACCGAGCCGGTAAATCACCTGGCAATAATCCGGCGACTGACCGTCGAATCGGTGTTGTTGCACGGCAGCGGTACGAGCATCACGCCGCAGATCACGATCCACTTCCTGACGCTGGATGACAACGACGGCAACATCAACAACGGAACGCCGCACTATTATGAAATCGCGACTGGCTTCGGGAAGCACGACATGCCGGCCCCGCCGCTGTCGTTGTTGGGCTTTACGTATCCGAATGGTCGGCCGGACTTCATCAGCCCGGCCGGCGGTACGACGGTGCGCGTCAACGTCGGCGCCATCGCTGGTCAGCCCAAGCCCGCCTCCGGCAAGTTCTACTATGACGCCGGCAGCGGCTGGGTCACCGTGCCCATGACCGAGATCGCGCCCAATCAATACGAGGCGACCTTCCCGGCGGTGCCGTGCGGTCGCGGCGTCAAGTACTACTTCAGCGCCGAGACGACCAACAACATGACCGTGAAGGACCCGGCCGATGCACCGGCGGTCACTTACGCCACGTTGTCGGGCTACGGTCTGAATGTATATTTCACCGACGATTTTGAGACCAATCAGGGCTGGACGGTCAACGCCGGCGCCACCCTGGGCAACTGGGAGCGGGCAGTCCCGCAACAAACCACCAGCGGCGGCGTCATCTTCCAACCGGGTGAGGACCACTCGCCCAACGGCACGATGTGCTGGGTGACCGGCCCGCTCGCCGGCAGCTCGGTTGGGGCGTATGACGTGGACGGCGGCCCGACGCTGCTGATTTCGCCGACTTTCGATTTGTCCGACTCCGACGCGGTGGTGAGCTACTGGCGCTGGTATCACATCAGCACCACCATCGACGACGAGTTCCTGGTCCAGATCTCGAACAACAACGGTTCCACCTGGACCACGGTGGAGCGCCTCACCGATCGCACTGCGCCGTGGCAGTACGCCGAGTGGGTGGTCGGCAACTACATCACCCCCACCGCCCAGATGCGTATCCGCTTCTACGCGATCGACAACCCCAACAACTCGATCGTAGAAGCCCTGGTGGACGACTTCGAGATTCGCAAGATCGACTGCAACCCGCCGTTCGCCAAGGGCGACCTGAACTGCGACGGACAGGTGAACTTCGGCGACATCAACCCATTCGTGCTGGCCCTGACCAACCCGGCCGGCTATGCCGCCCAGTTCCCCAACTGCGACATCATGTTGGGAGACATCAACGGCGACGGGTTGGTGAACTTCGGCGACATCAACCCGTTCGTGAGGCTGTTGACCAATCCATAGTGGTCCGGACAGGCTGAGACATGCCGGCCCGCGAGCCGGGCCACAAACGGACGACAAGGCCGCCACCGCGGAACAACGCGGCGGCGGCCTCTCTTTGTCCCCTGTCGCGGCTCAACAGTACTTCAGCGCGACCGGGCCGCCCGCTCGTCCAGCGCAGCTTGGAGACTCACTTCTTTTTCTGGTAGTACTCGGCGTTGCGAGCGATGAAATGTTCAAGGTTCTCCGGCAGGTCATCCTCGGAGAAGATGGCGTTCACTGGACACTCATCGACACACAGCCCACAGTCGATGCACGTTTCCGGATCGATGAATAGCATGTCCACCTGGGCGAATCCCGGCTCGTCCTTGCGTGGGTGAATGCAGTCCACCGGACACACTTCCACGCAACTTCCGTCCTTCACCCCAATGCATGCTTCAGTGATATAGTGCGGCACGCGGGAAACTCCTGCACGAAAGCGCGGCGCGCCGAACCGACCGGCGAGCGGCCCGAACGCATTGTGCGCGCTGATTATAGGCGGTAACCTGAGGGCGGCAACGATCAACCAACTGTGCCGCCTGTGCGTCTGGCAACGCGGCCCAGCAACGTCCGCAACGGCGCGGCAAGCAGCAGCTCGATCGTCATGCCCCCAGGCCCGGAGACCATCCTATGCCACGGAGACTGACCTGGAATGACGCCGAAGACATCGCCCTACTGTTGCTGGAGCGTCACCCGGACCTGGACCCGCTGACGGTACGATTCACCGACCTGCATGCCTGGGTATGTGCGCTGCCGGAGTTCGCTGACGACCCGCACGGCAGCAGTGAGGGCAAACTGGAGGCGATCCAGATGGCTTGGTGGGAGGAGTACAAGACCGCGGATGGCCGCTAAGCCGCCCACGTTCCGATAAACTGAAGGTCCCAGCGTCCAGCGCTGAAGTCATTGTCAATAGTGGTTATAATGGCGAGCGGAAAGGGCCCGGCGGACTGTCAATCCGCCGGTATAAGAGGAGGTTGTGGCCGTGCTCAGACTTACTGCTCTGATCGCAACACTGGTAGCGCTGGCACCGGTGGGACCGATCGGCTGTCCGCCCACTGACGTCTTGCCGGATGACCAATTCCCGATCGTCCGCGGCGAACTCGCGGTAACCGCCGAGGCAACCGAGTCCGCTACCGTCGGCCAGACTGTCACCCTGCGGGCCGCGGTGGCGCCGGCCGCCGACGACGGTACCCTACGCTACTCCTGGCTGCAAATCGGCGGCCCGGGCGTCGCTATCGCGCGGGCCGACAGCGCCACGGCCCGCTTCGTGGCTCCTTCGCTGCCTTCCGATCAGCGACTAACCTTCCTGGTAACAGTCAGCAATCAGGCCGGGGATGTCGGTCGCGCGCAGGTGCGTGTGCTGGTGCGTAAGGACCCCGATTACGGGCAAGTAACTCCCAGCGGACCGCCGGTGGCCAATGCTGGCGACGACCAGACCGTCAAGGAAAACACCACCGTGACGCTGGACGGATCCGGGAGCATCGGTCGGTCGTTGCGCTATCGCTGGCGCCAGGTGTCCGGCAAGACCGTGACGCTGAGCGATGCGAACGCGGTGCGCACCTCGTTCACGGCCCCCATGTTCGACCCCGATGGCACCAACAAGCTGCTGTTCGAGCTGGCTGTCACCGACTCGCTGGGCCGCACCACCACCGACCGCGTTCAGGTGTCGATCAAGGATCCGACCATCAGCGAGACCCAGGTGATCGTCGATACCACTCTCGGCAGCTTCACGCTCGAGCTTTACCCCGACAAGTCGCCGATTACCGTGGCCAACTTCTTCCGCTACGTGGACGAGGGCTTCTATGACGGAACCCTCATACACCGCGTCATCAAGAACTTCGTCATCCAGGGCGGCGGCTACGAACCCGGCATGGTCGCCAAGAAGACCCACGACCCCATCAAGAACGAGGCCAAAACCAACGGGCTGTCGAACATCCGCGGCACCATCGCCATGGCGCGCATGAACGAGCCGAACAGCGCCACCTCCCAGTGGTTCATTAACCTCAAGAACAACGTCAAAGACGGCGACGGACTCAGCAACCTGGACCCCGGCGGCGTCACGCCCGATGGCTACTGCGTCTTCGGTCACGTCATCGCCGGCATGGACGTGGTGGACAAGATCGCCGAGGTCGAAACCGACCCGAACGACAAGCCCGTCGAGGACGTCATCGTCAACTCCATCAAGCGTGTGGTCACGCCGCGCCCCGGTGGTGGCAACCAGTCCTGGACACCGACGGAAACCAGCGGGCAGACCACGCGTAGCGACGAGAGCGGTCAGACGCGCACGGGAGACCAGGAGTAGGCTCGACTTGCAGGCACAGACCGCGCCCGTGGCAATGGGGAGTTCCGCTCGCAACTAGTGGGAGCGACTGCCTGTTGCTCCAGCGGCTTCGTTGCGCAGCGCTTGCCGCAGGTTCTCGTGAGCGGGTTCATCCTCGAAATCGAATGTGCGCATTTCCGCCAGGATCTCTGCCGGCGACCATCCCTGGGCGTGTATGCGATACAGCCCCACTGCCAACCCAGTGCGGTTGACACCGGCGGCGCAGTGTACGAGCGTCGGCGGCCCGTCGGCGTCCAGCAGAAGGTCCCGCAGCCGCTGCCGCTGGCCCGGCGTGCTGGCGCCGTTGCCCGGCAGCGGGACGTTGTACCATTCCAGCCCGAGTGCCGTAGCCGCCTCTTGCTCCGCCCGCGAGACAGGCGCGTTCGGGTCCAAGAGCGACACCACACGCCCGATACCGTACTGGCGCTGCAAGCGCGCCAGGTGCCCAGGCAACACGCTGCCACTGCGATAGAGGCGACCGCGATCCACCACCGCGAAGCGTTTTGGCAAGCGCGCCGCCGACCACCAGGCTGCCGACAACAAACCAACAGTCAGCAGCCCCCCCAGCGCTACCATCGCCGAAGCTGTGCCCGTCCAGCGCATGAGGCCGTTCCGAATCATATCTCAGTATAGCCCAGGGCCACTGCATGCCTAGCCGCGCGCACACCGGTTTGCCCCGACGGCGCTACAGCGTGTAACATCGGCAAGCGCCGACCCCTTCAGTGCGACCGGAGCCTCCATCCAGTCATGGTCAGCCGGGTGGCGGTCGGCCTCGGACTGCTTGCCGTCGCGGATCGCAGAGCATGAGCAATTCCAATCTTGAGCACTTGCGGACGATCCTCGCCGCCGCCGGAACGCATCCGCACGTTCTGGCAGCCCCTGGCGGATCCCTGCTGATCACGCTGCGTGGCAGTCGTATTCTGGGAGTCTTCCCGGCCGATTGCCCAGCGAACCTGCTGTGGACCAATCGCGCCCTCAACGACCAGCGTCAAGCCAAGTCACTAGTGCGCAGCGGGCAGTGGAACCTCGGCGGTGACCGCTGCTGGTTGGCGCCCGAGGTCGAGCTTCATTTCAAGAGCCCCGACCACCCCTCGCACACCGACTATACGGTGCCGGCGGCCATCGACCCAGGCGACTACCGACTCGAAGCCGTCGGCCCGGCCGCCATTAGCATGATCACACGCGGACAGATCCACAACCTGGTCAGCGGTCGCTCGTTCGGCTTTGAGATTTGGCGGCAAATCAGCTTGTGCGACGCCCCCTGCACCTGCAACGGCAGCAGCTATGTCGGCTACACCACGCGTACCGCGCTGTCGATCCGCCCTCCAGATCGTCAGCAGGCCTGCTACGGCCTCTGGCAGCTCCTGCAAGTCCCTCCCGGGGGACAGGTCCTGATTCCCACACGCGGATTGACGGAGCTGGTGGACTACTTTCAGACCGGCGTTGCGGACCACTGCCGTACGGCAGCAAACCACCTGATCTTCCCGGTCACCGGCCAAACCAAGCACAAACTGGGGCTGAGCGCCGCCGGCGTCTGCGGGCGTATGGCATACCTGCGACAACACACCCAACACGTCGCCACGCTGATCGTTCGCGACATCCCAGCGCTGTCGGCCGGTGGCGGGCCGACGCGCGTGTGTTTCGCCGACTATCCTTTCTGGGACCGTTGCCGGCGCAACGTGGCCTTGCAGTTCTACAACGATGATGGTCAAGCGGGGGGGTTCGGCGAAATGGAGCATCACTCGGTGGCCGCCAGCGCCGACAACCTGTTCCAAACGCTTGACTTGTGTCACACCTGGTGCTTTGCCGGCCCGAGCGACAAGATTCGGGCGTTGTGCGCCGAGTTGCTAGGCCGGCGTGAGATGGGCTGATGATATCCCGGTGGCCCGTGAGTGTGTGGCGGTGATGGTTGGCTTCGGCCTGATACAGGAACTCGGGCTGCTCGGCGTGGGGACGGTAGCCGGTCTGCTGGGTGGTCTGTTCGGCATCGGCGGTGGCATCATCATGATCCCCGCTCTGGTGATTTTCTGCGGCGACGCTTACGGACCCGACTCGTTCCATCTTTACAAGCTGGCGGCCATCAGTACGTCGATCGTCCTGTCCCTGCCGGCGGCCATCCGGCACAGCCAAGCCAAGGCGGTAGTCTTTCGCATGCTACCGCCGCTTCTGCCGGCGGCGGTGCTGGGTGTGGTGGCCGGCGTCGGCTTGGCGAATACGATGGTTGGCGAGCACACGGTCATCCTAAAACGCATCTTTGGAACAGTTCTGCTGGCGACGGTGGCATTCAACGTGCAGCAGGAATGGCGGGCCTTGCGCGGCGAAGTGCACTTCCGCAAATCCTGCCCGATGCCCGGGCGTCGTCTGCTGCTGGCGGCGGTGGTGGGCTTTCCGGCTGGTTTGACGGCGGGCCTGCTGGGTGTCGGCGGCGGCATCTGGGCGGTACCAGTGCAGCGGCAGCTACTAGGCATCCGCATTCGCAACGCCATCGCCAATTCGTCTGTACTGGTCGTATGCATTGCCTTGGCAACTGCCGGGCTGCTGAGTTATGTGGTCGGCAAGCTGCCCAACGCATTAAGTGCTTGGCAAGGCTGGTGGTTAGCTCTGTGGCTGGCTCCTGGCGCGCTGGTGGGCGGCTGGTGTGGGGCCAGTTTGACCCATCGCTTGCCGGTGCGTTTGGTGCGCTACGGTCTGCACGTGCTGCTGGCCGGGGCCGGTCTGCGGCTGATTCTGGCCTGAATCTGGTTGCACCGCGCGGGCAAGGCCCCGTATAGTAAGCGCTTGCGCCTCAGGTGGCGCCGGGTGGCCGGCGCGAGGCGTGGCAGGCGTATGTGCATGCGCTGGCGGATGGGCGGCCGGGTGGCACTCTGCGAGTGTTCAGCGGCGCCGGTGGGAACTTTTTCATGATCGATCCGACACTCCTGAGGAACATCGAAGTCAGCGACGACGACATTCAGGCTCAGTTCCGGGAAGCCTTCGGGCAGGAGGCCAGCCCCGAGCTATTGGAGCAAGCCGTCGGACAGAAATCCGGCGTTGGGCTCCAGTTCGACACTATTGTCAAGGCGCGGGTAGTAGCGATTAGCGGTAACGAGGCTGTTCTGGACGTCGGCCTGAAGAGCGAGGGCGTCGTGCCGCTGGAGGAGTGGGACGATCCGGCGCGCGTGAAGGTGGGCGACGAAGTTGAGGTACTGGTCGAGGACATCGACGAGACCGGCATGATCATCGTTTCCAAGCGTCGCGCCGATCGCATCCTGAACTGGAAGCGGATCGTCGAGACCACCAAGGAAGGCGACATCGTCAAGGGCAAGGTGCTGCGCAAAATCAAGGGTGGTCTGCTGGTAGACATTGGCGTGCCGGTTTTTCTGCCAGCCTCGCAAGTGGACATTCGCCGACCAGCGGACGTAGGCGAATACATTGGTCAGGAGATTGAGGCGAAAGTCCTCAAGATCGACACCGAGCGACGCAACATCGTGATTTCGCGCCGCAAGCTAGTGGAAGAGGAGCGCGCCAAGGCCAAGGCCAAGCTGCTGGAGGAGATCGCGGTCGGACAGGTGCGTCGCGGGGTGGTGAAGAACATTGCGGACTTTGGTGCGTTCGTGGATCTGGGCGGCATCGACGGGCTGCTGCACATCACCGACATGTCCTGGGACCGCATCGAGCATCCCAGTCAGATGCTGAAGGTGGATCAGGAGATCGAGGTGAAGGTGCTGTCGATTGACCGTGAGCGTGAGAAGATCGCGCTGGGTCTGAAGCAGAAGGAGGAGAACCCCTGGGAGAAGGTGGCCGAGCGTTATCCCGTCGGGGCGCGGGTGCGCGGTGAGGTCGTGAACATCATGAACTATGGGGCCTTCGTCAAGCTGGAGCCCGGGATCGAAGGCCTGGTGCACATCAGCGAGATGAGCTGGACGCGGCGTATCAACCATCCGTCGGAAGTAGTGAATGTCGGGGACACGGTAGAGGTGGTGGTGCTGGAGGTTGACAAGGACAAGCAGGAAATCTCGCTGGGCATGAAGCAGACCGAGATCAACCCCTGGACGACCGTGGCCCAGAAGTATCCGCCGGGGACCGTGGTCGAGGGGACGGTCCGCAACCTGACGAATTACGGGGCGTTTGTGGAGATCGAGGAAGGGATCGACGGTCTGTTGCATGTTTCGGACATGAGCTGGACCAAGAAGGTCAGCCATCCGTCTGAGATGGTCAAAAAGGGCGACCGTCTGCGCTGCGTGGTTCTGAGCGTGGATCAGGAGAAGATGCGGATTGGGCTGGGGCTGAAGCAGATGACGGAAGACCCGTGGCTGCGTGCGGTTCCAGAGCGCTACCAGCCTGGTATGGTCGTGCGGGGGAAGGTGACGAAGATCACGAACTTTGGCGTCTTTGTGGAGCTGGAACCGGAGCTCGAAGGCTTGTTGCACATCTCAGAGCTGGCCGACCACAAGGTGGAAGATCCGCAGCAGGAAGTCCAGATTGGCCAGGAAATTGACGTGAAGATCCTGCGCGTGGATACGATCGAACGCAAGATCGGCCTTTCGAAGAAGCGCGCGGAATGGGCGGCAGAGCCGGGTGAGGGTGAGGATGAGCCGCGGCGGCGCGAGCGGAAGCAGCGGCGTGGCGGACTGGGCGACGACCCGTTCGGCGGACACTTCGCCGATTTCTTCAGCAAACCCGAGGCCCCCGAGCAATAGTCGCCCGATTGCTCAGGAGGTCTCCGCAATCAGCTCGCTGTCGGTCGCCATGCCGAGCGGGCGATCGTAGAGCACGCGCGCCTGGTACATGGCCTGATCGGCGGCCTCGATTAGCGCTGCCAGATCGACCCCTTGCGCCCGCGCCGTCCAGCGCAGGCCAGCGCTGGTCATCACCCCGACCGCCTCGCCACGCCACATGACGACGTTCTGACTGAGCGCCTGCCGGAAACGCCGCGCCGTTGCCAGCGTCTTACCGGCCGACAACCCCACGAGCAGCACAATCAGCTCGTCCCCACCCCAACGACCGACCAGCGCCCCGGACGGCACGCTCTGGCGCAAGTGCCGGGCGCAGGCCTGAAGCACGACATCGCCACACTGATGCCCGTGCTGCTCGTTGATGCGATGCAGATCGTCCACATCGAAAACAGCAACGGCCACCGGCGTCCCGGCGGCGCGTGCCAACAGGTCGGCGCCCCGCTTCAGGAAAGCATCGCGGTTCAACAGACCGGTCAGCGGGTCGCGCGCCGCCTGCTCGACGGCCGCCCGTTGCTGTCCGGTCAGCGTTTCAACGGCACCGCTCAACTCTTCGCTGCGCTGCTTGAAGGCGTGCGCGTACAGCGCCAGCGAAGCCGTGCTGCGCACATTCTCCACGCAGGCTTGCTGAATCAATTCCACCAGCGAGGGCGCCTGGACCGTGCCCAGACTCAACATGCCGACCAGCTCTTCCAGACGCGTCTGCACGTCACGCACGAAACCAGCCACATCCGACCAGCGCGCCGAGAACTCGCGCCGCAACAACTCGTCGAGCGGCAGCATGCTGTCGGCATCCCAGGCCCGGATGTCGTGTGGCAGCAGGGCCGCAACGTACACGGCGCTGCTCAGGTCGGCGTCGGGCAGCGCCATCCGCAGCTCTCCACGCCGATGGTGCAGGCGGATCGCACTCGGGTACGGCTCCGGCAGACCCAGTCGCTCGGCGATCAGGTTTCCCGCTTCGGCGTGGTCCAGGCCGAAACGGGCCTTCTCATGGCACACCAAGTCGGCAGCGCTCAAGTCGCTGCGGCACAGCAAACGACCGTACTCGGCTCCGCCCAGCGCCACAAACAACCCCAAGCCGATGTCCTGGAACAGTCCGGCCGTGAAGGCTTCGTCGGCATGCGGCGCGGCCCCGACTTGCGCCACCAGGCGCGCCGCCACGGCCTTGCACAGGGAGGCCTCCCAATAGGCCCGGGCATCCTCCGGGTCCAGCCGCCAGGCATTGTGCAGCCCCGCCAAACAGTAACTCACCACCAGCGCTCGCACGCACTCGGTGCCCAGCAGCCCCACCGCCTGCTTGATCGTCGTGGCCTTGTGCCGCACGGCGAAGAATGACGAGTTGGTCACCGCCAAGATCTTGCTGCTCAGGGCCGGATCCGTCTGGATAAGCTGAGCATAGTCCTCGATCCCGGCGTCACGGTTCTTGCTCAGCTCGATGCAGCGCATCGCCACGGTCAGCGTCGCCGGCAACACTTCCAGCTCGTCGATCCGTCTCTGCACCTCGGCACAGACCGCGCTCATTATTCGCTACTCCCCGATGAGTGTTTCTCGATGTTCAGCCATTCCGTCGGCGCGGCTGTACCTGTCACCCCACAGCGGCCACCGTCGCCGGACCGGCCGCCCGCGGCCTCATGCGCATAGCTAGCGATAATGCGGTTACGAAGCTGGATCACCAGGTCGATGTGGCTCCCGGTTTCGCTGCGCCACGGAAGGCGGTTCAGATTGCGCTCGATCAGGTCCAGGGCCGCGTGGATACCACGCAGCAATTCCGCCGGGTCGGGCTTAGGACAGGCAGGCTTCATCTCCGCATTTACTCTGGCCGGGCGTCGGCCTCAGCGCCACGGCCCGCCGAACAGCGCTCCGATAGAGCGGCGCATACCGAACGGCCGCACCGGCCAGCAGAGTATTTCGACAATTGCGCTTGCGCTCGTTAGCTCGTCCGCCCACCACCCCTCACCGGGCAAAAGGTCTCCGCCCGGCGACGTTGGCGCCGCCTGCCAAGCCCCATAACCTACACTCATGACCGCGGACGATGCCCGCCAGATCGCTAACCTGCGGCGCCTGCTGGACATCACACGCCACATGGCCGCCACTACCGATCTGGACGAGTTGCTGCGCATGATCGTGGACGCTGCCGTCGAGGTGCTCGGCTGCGAACGCGCCACCATCTTCCTCTTCGATCCCGAGCAGGGCGAGCTCTACAGCCGAGTCGCCACCGGGTTGCAGACACTGCGCGTGCCCGCCGACCGCGGCATCGCCGGCACGGCGGCACGCCTGCGCACGGTCGTCAACGTGCCGGATGCTTACGCCGATCCACGCTTCAATCCGCAAATTGACCGGCTCACCGGCTTCCACACCCGCAACCTGCTGGCCGTGCCTCTCGAAAACCTCAGCGGTCAACTCATGGGCGTCCTCCAGGCCCTCAACAAACACAGCGCCCACTTCACCACCAACGACGAACAACTCGCCCAAACCCTCGCCGCCCAGGCGGGCGTCGCCCTCCACCGCCATGCCCTCCTCCAAGAGTTCGCCCGCCAACAGAAAATAATCCGGGACCTGGAGATCGCCCGGCAGATCCAGCTAGCGCTACTGCCCAAACAAAACCCCCAACCCCCAGAGTACGAGATCGCCGCCTACAACCGCTCCGCCGACCAAACCGGCGGCGATTGCTACGACTTCCTTACCCTCCCCGACCAGCGCCTGGCCATGCTCCTGGCCGACGCCTCCGGACACGGTCTGCCCGCCGCCCTCATCATGACCCAGTGCCGCGCCGCCCTCCGCGCCCTTCTGTCCCTGACCTCCAACCTCACCACCCTCGCCACCACCGTCAATACCCTGCTGGCCCACGACCTCACCGACGGACGCTTCGTCACCGTCTTCCTCGGCATCCTGGACCCCCACCAGCACCGCCTCGACTACCTGGCCGCCGGCCAAGGCCCTTTGCTCTTCATCACAGGCACCGCCGTCGAAGCCCGCCCGCCCGCTAACCTGCCTCTGGCCATCACCAACCAAGCCACGTTCGCTACCGAACACTTCGACTTCGCCCCTGGTGACCTTCTCGCACTGTTCACTGATGGCTTCTACGAAACACTCGCGCCGGACGGGCAACAGTACGGCATCGAACGCCTAGCGCAACTGCTGCACCAGCAGCGCCACTTTCCACTCGACACGCTCATCCGCAGCCTCAACGAGGACATCGCGCGCTTCAGTCATAACGCGGCACCAGCCGACGACTTGACCGCCCTGCTGGTCAGACGCCAACGCTGAAACACCCGGCCGCCCCCCTCAGCTCCCGCCCCCAGTCAGCTCACAAACCAAGCTGCTTTAACGCCTCCGCCCAGTTCGTGAATCGAATCGCCCGATCGTCGATCCACACGTCCGCCACCGGCTTGCCCATCTGTAGCCCGTCATACTCGAAACCGTGATCCTCCAGCCACTTCCGCGCCACCCGATATTCACCCCAGCCCCGCGCTGTGTAGATCACGACCACATAACCCGCCGCCCGCAGCTTGCGCAGGGCCTCGGCCGCGCCGGCGATCGGCTCCGCCAGCGGCCTTTCCAGAAAGACCTCCTCGGTGCACAAAACACCATCCAGATCGACCATGACGGTCTTCGCACGCGGCATCGGACCCGTCTCCACAAGAAGGACCACGGCTTATAATGCCACCGCAAGAACAGTAGACCCCCAGAACGGCGACAGGTCAATCACCATGATCATCACCATCGACGGACCCGCCGCCTCCGGCAAAAGCACCATTGCCCGCCAACTGGCCGCCCGCCTGCGAATACCCTACCTCGACACCGGCGCCATGTACCGCGTCATCACCCTGGCCGCCCTGGAGGACGGCCTGGACCTGCACGACGACGACGCCCTGGCTGCCCTGGCCGCCAGCAACGACTGGCAACTGGACCTGCGCCCCACCGACCTCCGCGTCCTCCTCCGCGGACGCGACGTCACCCAAGCCATCCGCTCCATGACCGTCAACCAGCATACCCGCTTTATCGCCGCCGCCCCCGGCGTCCGTCACACCCTAATCAACAAACAACGCGCCCTCGCCCAGCAGCTCGGTAGCCTCGTCACCGAGGGCCGCGACCAGGGCACCGCCGTCTTCCCTAATGCCGACGCCAAATTCTTCCTCGACGCCGACCGCCATACCCGCGCACAACGCCGCCTGCTGGAACTACAGGCTGCCGGCCAGACAGCTACATTCACCCAAGTGCTCGCCAACCTCGACCAACGCGACCTGACCGACGCCCAACGCCAGCTCGCCCCACTGGCCATGCCACCCGACGCCCTGCGCATCGACACTACCAACCTGTCCATCCCCGCCGTCCTCGACCTGATCATCCAGCACCTGTACCAGCGTGGCCTGCTCAACCACCGCGGTCCCACACCGTCGGACCCCCCAGCCCGCTGAGAAACGCCACGCCAGAAGCCACTCCACACCCAGCGGCAGGCCGGCCTGGCTGGCGGTCAGGCCAAGCCCGCAAAGAGCACCAGGGCAGCAGTGCCCCCCGCCGCCACACTCCGCGCCCCCCACAGTTCCGCATACGATGTACACGCCGCCAGCGACAGGAGCCACCATGCGCCTCGGCTACGCCTTGCTACGCCTGCTGTCGCAACTCATCTTCACGCTGCTGTTCCGCGGTCGCGTCTTCGGCACCCATCACGTGCCCCGCCGGGGCGGCGTCCTGCTCGTCAGCAACCACCAGAGTTTCCTCGACCCCGTGCTCGCTACCCTGGCCATCCCACGCGAATGCCACTACATGGCTCGCCACTCCCTGTTCCAACAACCGTGGCTGCGACGACTGATCACCTACCTCAATGCGTTCCCGGTCAAACGCGGCACGGCGGACCTGGCCGCCATCAAAGAGACACTCCGGCGCCTACACGCCGGACATGCCGTCCTAGCCTTCCCCGAGGGCACGCGGACGCCCGATGGCAGCATCGGCCCCATGCACGCCGGCGTAGTCCTGCTGGCCCGCAAGGCGCGCGTACCGATCGTCCCGGTCCTCATACTCGGCGCGTTCGAGTCCTGGCCACGCACCCGCAAGCTGCCCCGCCCGCGGCCGATCCTGGTCGTCTACGACCGCCCGCTCTATCCCCACCGCCACCCCCAGTGGACTGACCAGGACTGCGTCGCCGCCGTCCGTCAACGCCTCCTCACCCTCCAGCAACGCTACCGGTCGCACGCGCTGCTCCCTGCGCCCCGCCATCCGCACTGATTTCCAACCCAACACCAGTCGATAAAACCTACGCACCTAACACGCGACAGGAGCTCCCCCATGGACCCACTCACCATCGGTCATGTTATCGGCGTGAACGGCGACGAACTCGAAGTCCAAATCACCGTCACGAACCTACGCATCGAATACCACGGTTCCACCTACCCCGTCGGACGACTCGGCTCCTACGTCACCCTGCCCATGGAACGCCATACTCTCATCGGTTACGTGACACGCGTCGGCGCCACTGGCGAACTCGAACCACTCCCGCACCCGGCCAAACCGCGCCGCATCACCATGACCGTCCAACTCCTCGGCACCATCCGCCACGACAAGTTCTCCCGCGGCGTCAGCCAATACCCCACCCTCGGTGACCCCGTCCGTCTCGCCATCGACGAAGACTTCGAACTCATCTTCGGCTGCTTCCACAAACTCGCCGCCGGCCAGCAGCACCACCCTCAAGCCTTCTCACTCGGACGATTTGCCATCGATACCGACTTTCAAGTCCAAGCCCTCGGCAAAGAGTTCTTCGCCAAACACGTCGCCATCATGGGCAACAGCGGCTCCGGCAAAAGCGTCACCACCACCAAAATCATCCACGAAGCCCTGAAACTACCGCACGCCCAGTTCATCCTCTTCGACCTGCACGGCGAATACCTCCCGGCCTTCTCCAACGACCACCACCAGCCACTCCCCAACGTCACCTACCTCTCCGATCGCAACCTCGCCCTTCCCTACTGGTTGCTCCAGTACGCCGAGTTCGAACGCCTCTTCCTCGATACCAACAACCCCACCAACATCAACGCCCAGAAACTCTTCCTGCGCGCCGCCTTCGAAAAACTCAAACGACCCGCCGCCGAACAGCTCGGCATCCTCCACCTCTACACCATCGATACCCCACTCTACTACTCCATCGAACAACTCAAAACCTACGCCCTCAATATGAACGACGCCCGCTTCGTGCTCAATTCCGACAACTACGCGTTTGCACGCCTACCCTACCGCCAACTCCCGCCACACGAACAGGAAAAACTGCTCCTCACCCGCCGCATGGAGTTCAACCAGGGCAACGCCGAAGGCGAAATCCCCCACGCCACCTACTACGGCCGCCTACTCGGACTCGTCAACCAGATCGAATCGCGCCTGGCCGACCACCGCTACGACTTCCTCCTGCGCCCCGAACAACAGGCCGCCCGTAACCCCGATCTCGCCGGAAAACTACTCCTCGGCGACAACCCCGCCCAACTCAGCCGCGGCACCGCCACCATCATCCGCCAACTCCTCGGCCGTCTCGACACCCGCAAAAACCTCACCATCATCGACCTCTCCGGCCTCCCCAGCGACGTCATCGACATCACCGTTGCCGTTCTCACTCGCACCCTCTTCGACTTCAACTTCTGGTCCCCCCCCGACACCCGCCTGCCGCTCGTCCTGGTCTACGAAGAGGCCCACAACTACCTGCCACGCCACCCCCACCACGACCAACCCCTCTTCGCCCGCCAGGCGGTCGAAAAAGTCGCCAAAGAGGGCCGCAAATACGGCGTCTGCGCCATGATCGTCACCCAACGACCCAGCGAAATCTCGGAAACCATTCTCAGCCAATGCAATTCCATGGTCCTCATGCGCATGAACAACCCCGACGACCAGGACTATGTCGCCCGCGTCGTCTCCGACCAGTTCCGCTCCCTCATCCACCTCCTGCCCAGCCTCAAACCCGGCGAAGGCTTCATCATCGGCGACTCCGTCCTCATGCCCATGCGTACTCTCTTCGACCTGCCTCCCCGACTGCCACGCTCCAGCGACGTCGACTTCTTTCAACTCTGGAGCAACGGCACACCCCACTGCGATGTCGAGCAAATCGTCGAACGCTGGTGGCGACAAGACCGCCACGCGCTCCACCACCACGACCAGCCCACCACCCCACCAGTTACCCCACCAGCCGCCCCC
>Ga0209101_1000100_pt1 | contig 69316 bp, 45 predicted proteins | sample ConPoolayeCmetaG_FD_185481 | JGI IMG/M metagenome (GOLD analysis project Ga0209101, IMG submission 185481) | Hot spring microbial mat communities from California, USA to study Microbial Dark Matter (Phase II) - Cone Pool mat layer C metaG... ... | reverse complement strand
CCAGACGCACCACCATCCCACCGCCGCTCACCTCCACATCCCCTCCTACCAGCGTCGCCAGTCCTCCCAAACACACGCCGCTCTCTATCTCCACGCTCCACGGCTCAAACAGCCGCTGCGGCTCTTCGACGCGCAACACCTGCGCCAGCTCCGTCCTCCAGCCACCGGGGAGCAGTTCCAGCTCCCATCTGTACTCCCCACCTTTCAGGTGGGCCGGGAGGCGCAGGAAGTGCTGTCCCCGCCAGACCTGGCCTGTCCTCCATTCCGTTGTTGGATACCACGACGCTGTTGGTGGGAGGAGGTAGTCCGCCGCTTCATGTCCCGTGCTGTCGGCGAGCACCAGTCGCACTTTAAGTTCCTCTTCTGGCTGTGCTCTGGCCTGCCACAAGGTGGTGAGCAGCACCCCGTCGCCTGGGGCGGCCGTTTCCCGGTCCAACCCGGCGTCGAGAAGGGTGAGCGGACCGAGCGGGACATCCAGTCGCTCCCCTAACCCCGCCTGAGTGGGAGCGACCGCACGCCGGGGGGGCAACAGTCTCACCTCTCCCAGCGAAAGCTCCGGCGCGACCGGCTGTCCCTGCTCATTGAGCACAGAAAGCGGCAGCAGGGTGCGCCGGTCGAAAATGGTCAGCACGAGATTGTATACCCCAGGGGGCGTGCCCGGGAGTGGTATTACCTGGTGACTATCGAGGGCGTACTGACCGGGCAGCCAGGAATAGTTGGGAGGATAGCTGGCGTAGCCCCGAGGCCGTGCGGTGTCCGCCAGGCTCCAGCGCAGGCCGTCTGCCCCGACCAGGTGCAAAACCGTCTGATAATGCGCAGATGGCCTGGCGTAGGTGGTCCAATAGAGGTCAACCCGCAACTCTTCATCACCCGGAAAGGCGTCTCTCTCCCGGGTGTACCCGATGAGCAGCATGCCATCCGCATAGGCCTGCTTCAGCACACTGGCAACGCCGGGGAGTTCACCGTCCGCCCGGAGCACGGGATGGCGAAAGAGCGTGTCACGGCGGTCTACGACACCCAGTTTCAGCGCCAGCATCAACAGGCCGACCAGGGTCAGTACGCCACAGCTGATCCTGGCGTCACCCCCAGGCGGCACTTCCACAGTATTCCTGCTCATCCCTGACCACAAAAGTACCAATAAAGTGAGGCTGAGTATAGAAACGATGCCACAGGCTGTGCGCAGGGGGGTGGAACCAAAGCGGATATGGATCGTGTGCAGGCCGGCCGGCACATCGAATGAGATCAGCCCCTCCGGGTCCGTGGGGATAATCCTGGTGTTCTGCCCATCAATCCGCACCTGCCAGCCGGGAAAGTAGAAGGCCAGGTAACAGGCACGGAAAGGGGTATCGGTTTCGAGGATGATGGATGCCCGGTTCGGCCCGTAGTCCGCCCTGGCAACACGGGCGTCCTCAGGCAGCGAGGTTTCATCGAAGCGTGAAATCGCCCCGCCGGCGGCATACTGTGCTTCCAGTGGCGATCCTTCTGGCCGGCGTTTCACCCAGATTGGGAAGTAGGAGCCTTCCGGGTCCACGCCGACCAGCCCGGACTCACGTTCATATGCGAATACATCGGTGATCGTGGGCCTGGGGGCCTCGCGACAGTACCCGTAGGGCGGGTAAGAGTAGGGGAAGGCGACCAGGATTAAAAGGCACAGTGCCAGAGCCAGAGGATACTGATGACCGCAAAGAGCACGGTCAAACATTCGCAACCTTGGGTTCGCGATGTTGCCGTTTTGACCAAAGAGCGCTCCGGCCAGGAGAGCGAGCGGCAGGGTGGCACGTCCTACCAGCCGCCACGGGAACTGGACAAAGGGCAGCAACGGAACATGTTCCCACACCCATAGTGAGGAAGAGGTGCTCATCCAGAGCATCACCAGGCAGCTGAAAGTCATGAGAATGAGCGTAAACCTTTGCTCCCTTTGTTCCCTGCCTCTCCAGCGGGCCAGTCCTACGAGCAGCCCCAGCGCCCCCAGCGTGACCTGTGCCAATCCCAGATGTACTCGCATCGGCGGGTTAAGCAGAGAGGTATCCACCGGCGCGGGTGGAGCGAATATTTCGGCAAGGGACAGAAAGTTGTAATGGAAATCATTGTTGCGTGTGACCCGGGACATATAAAGTTGCGCGTAATCATGCTCCAGCAGAGCCGGTCCCAGGTAAAAGGCCGTCACCCCTGGCGCCAGGGCCAGGGCGGCGATGACCGATAACCAGCGACGCCCGGAGCTGCCCCTGTCAGGATAGACCATCCATAACACTGCCAGGTAAGCGAGCAAAAACGGCGTAAAAAGCAGGGAGGAGATATTGTGGGTGAGATAAAGCGCCGCCAGCGAGCCTGTGCTGAGCACAAACCAGCGTCTCCCCCCGATTAGCACCAGGCAACGAAAAGCCCACATGATAAGTGGAAAAAGGGGCAGAGCAACGGACTCCGGAGCGTTGGCACGCAGCAGTGCGTCCAGGAACTGATAAGGCGCGTAAGCGTAAGCCATAGCAGCCACCACGCCGGCCCTGGGGCCGAACAGGTCGCGCGCCAGAAGATAAGCAGTGAGCGCCGAGCCGATGATGCTCAGCACATAGATGAGGTTTAACGCCGCCGGCAGCGGCAGACCAATCAGGTAAAACGCCAGGGCAAGGTAGTAAGGCAGTGGCTCACGGTAGTTGAAGAAAGGATAACCATAGCCGAAGGCCAGGTCGGGCAGATAACGGGTGAACAACACTCCCTGGCTGAGGGCATGGCGTACCGCGACGACCCGGTAATAGTGGAGCGCGCCGTCGTGGGAACAGGGGGATTCTCCCCGCAAGAGCGGTGCGACCGCCACGGCGCACAACAATACAAGTACCGCGTAATGTGTCCACGCACGTTTCCAGACCATGCTCTCGATCAGTCCGCTTTTACCACGATCTCCAGCGGGAGGAAGGCTCGCTCTTCTGAGATTTCCAGGCCGCCGGGATCGGTGATATGCAAACGCACACCGGTGAGCGCATCATACATGCCAACGGCAAGGCGGTGTTTACCCGCCGGTGCGTCTGCAGCGACGGAGAGGTGCACTCTGTCCACAGTGACCTGGCCAGGTACCCACCCTGCGGTACCCACCCCACCGCCGGCGAGATAATCAGCCTGGCCGTGGTTCTGACCATCAGGGCCGACCAGGTGTACAAACACGCTGTAATCCAGATCGGTTGGGCCATCTGCCTGCCAGTACAGGGTGAGCGTCAAGACATCTCCTCTGGTGACCGTCAAAGTGGGATAGTCTGGTGCGTCGAATCCGCGCAGATGCACCACATCACCCAGTGTCAGGTTGAGCGGGTGAGCGATGTCCTCCGGCAATTCAAATTCTCGCGCATGTGGTGAGACAGTCAGGAGCGTCAGGTGCTCGTCCAGTTCCCACAAGGGTATCCCGTCCGGCCCGAGGACGTTGTACGTCAGGAGATAATCTGCAGCCGGCAGTCCCGGGTCCAGGCGCAGGTCGTAGTGGGCCTCGAAGCTGTCCTGGACACGCCACCGGGAAGTGGGATATGAGGAGAGCGGTTCAATCCGCTCCAAAACGATCGCTCCGGCGGCGTCCAGCACCCTCAGACGCACCAGGTAATCTGCCTCAGGCCTGGCTATGGCCGACCAGATAAACTCCAGATGGCACGTGCCTTGCGGTGTGGTCACCACCCGATGGTGACAAACCTGAAATGGGCCGGCGCTTAAAACCTTTCCTTCCCTACACTCTCCCGGACCGACAGGCTCGGGAGGTGGCACGACTTCCACCTCCCCCAGAGGTACACGCACTCCACGGAAGTGGCCACTGGCGTCCCAGCCGCCAGGCTGTGCTCCTCGCTCATCGCTCAGGGTCAGTTGAACGGTGTAAGTGGCCGGAGGTATGCGTTCGGGCAGAGGAAGCACGAGCACAATATCGGCCCAGTCGCTCCCTCCTGGAAGCGGCCAGGCCGTGGTCGGGAAACCCGCCTGGTTCAACACCTGCTGCCCTACCTCAGCCCACAGATGACCGTCCGCATCTGCCAGGTACAGAGAAGCATAGAATCCGGAGCGGGTAGGTGAAACGAGCTGCCAGCGCAGATGGACCGGGAAAGGCGCGTTGACCGGGGTATTCGGGAGCAAAGCATCAACCAGGCGCAACTCCTGGTCTGGCGATGACCCGAAACGATACTTCGGATAAGCGTGATCAAAGCCCATCCCACTGGTCACAGATGGCCATCTCAGCCTGTAGCGGGTAACCGCGCTTCCTGCGATGGTGGTCGTCTGCTCCGCCTCGGCTATCGCCTCCAGTACCTGCCTGAGGTGCAGGTTGGTGAGCGGAGCGGCAGCGGGGTCGGCAACCAACCACAGCACATGCGCGGGGACGTTCAAAGCGCTCAGACGGGCAAGGATGGCTGAGGGGTCTGGCGCATCGGCAAATGAGACGATCGCGGCCGGTCCGCCATAGTGCCGTAAAAGGGGCGTCTCCGCATCAAGCAGGATCAATTCACCGGGTCTGCTCTGCTCATTCAGATAGGCGGCCAGCTCCAGGGGGGCCGTATTGGTCAGCACAGCAACCGGCCTGGCGAACTCGAAAACAAGCATGTAGGGGCGCAGCGCCGCTGCGCCCGTGCTGCCAGTAGGGGTGACAGTGGTGTAGGGCCAGGGTGACTGCACCACATAATCGGCCTGTGTTGCCCGGGATAGGGGCAAAGTGCGCCCCTTGAACAGGGAGGCAAAAGGTGGAATGGAAGGCGTCGCCACGCTCAGGCTCTCAGCCTGGGGAAGCCGGTTCAACCAGCGGGCCGCCATACCCATCTCCTCGCCCCATCCCACTTCCAGCACGTGTGCAGCGTACCCTTCCCCTCCAACGAGCGGATTGAAAGCGGCCAGCGGGTATGGTACACAGGGCAGCAAAATAATGAGCTGGATGATGGGGAGCAGCAGAAGCAGGCGGCGATCCAGGTGCATCCAACCCAACACCGCTGCCAGCATCAGAGGTGGAAAAACCGGCAACAGATACCGATCGTACTTCTTGGCCCCCAGCCCTATCATCGTGCCAAAGGCGAGGGCGAAAGCGAGCAACAACGCAAAGGTACGGCGCTGGCCGGCAGGCATACGCCGCACACCTGTCAGGCCGATGAGCAGCCCTGCCAGCACCACGGGAGAGACGCGGAACACAAAGACAACCGGATAGAAAGCCGGGCCAGGGTCATAAGTCATCCGGCCGGCGAAGAAAACGGGATGCTGGACTGTTTCAACCTGCTTTTCTGCGGAAGCGAACAGCCTCTCTATGGCAGCCGGCAGATCAGCCCAGAAGGCGGGACAGAACAACAAAGCGGTGAGGATCACACATGCCGGGAACAGAATTGTGCTGACAAGGAGTGCTTTGAGGTGCGCTCTCTGCGCTACCAGGATCAGCACCGGGATGAACGGAAGCAAGATCACGGCGGAGAGCTTTGTAAGCAACGCCAGGCCGGTGAAAAAGCCGGCGAGAGGCCACCAGAGCAAGCGGCGCGGTTCCGACAGCCCATTGAGACCGGCGCCCAGTGCCAGGGAGATAAAAGTCGTCAGCAACGCGTCCGTGTGCAGGAGGCCGGAATGGCCGATGAGGAATGGATCGCAGGCCAGGAGCGTGGTGAGCGCCAACGCCACACGCTGACCGTGCAGGCGGCCGATCAAAAAGTAGAACACAGCCAGCCCCGCCGTAGTGGTCAACGCGACGATGATCCGCCCCCAGGAGAGGAAAAATGCCAGATGACGGAACGCTTCGCCGTTTTCCGGGGCCAGCCATGCCAGGCGACGCACCCAATCCAGGTGGATGGCGCTTTCGGCAGGGGATAGTAACCGCTGCACCGCCACGCCAATGGTGCCGAGCCACATGGTCGTTACCCCGGGATGACCGGTCGTGGGGATGGCCGCCCAATCGCGGGCAGCGAGCGCATCAGCGAAGCGGATGGAGCGGTAAACCCAGGCCGGCTCGTCGGGGGTCACATAGCGGCCGAGTGGTACCAGTCTGAGCAAAAATCCACACAGACAAACCAGGCACAGGGCCGCGTTCCATCGCCGTGCAACCGTGCCACCCTGTGTGCTCACCCTGCTTCCGATCCCCCACCTCCAGGGTCCGACGGCTCGATCACCCGTCTGACGGTATAAATGGGTTTTCCCTGTACCTCGTGGTAGGTGCGGATGAGCATCTCCCCCAAAAGCCCCATCATCAGGAACTGCACACCCAGCAGTGTCAGCATCACGGCCAGGATCGTCCAGGGGTTCGTACCGATACGAAAGGCACGGAAGGCCTCCTCACCGTAGCGCAGGCCGGTGATGACTTTTGCAGCAGCCAGATAGAGCAGGAGCAACCCACCTGTGCCGCTGCTTAGCAGGCCGATCGTGCCAAAGAGTTGCATGGGGCGATTGGAGTAGCTGAGCAGAAAGGAAACGGTGAGCAGATCGAGGATGACACGGGGAATGCGTGAGATGGTGGTGTACTTGGAGCGGCCTGCTTTGCGGGGGCGATCATTGACCGGCACCTCGGCCATATGCACGCCGATCAGGCTGGCGATCTCCGGTATAAAGCGGTGCAGCTCACCGTAGAGACGCATCTGTTTTACCAGATCGCTGCGCAGTGCTTTCAGCGAGCAACCCCGGTCGTGCAGATGCACATCGCTCGCACCCGCTATCAGACGGTTGGCAATCATTGAGGGCAGCCTGCGGGTCAGGAAAGGCTCCTTGCGGTGCTGGCGCCAGCCGTTGACCAGGTCATAATCACCCTGTTCCATAACTTCGAGCAGACGCGGGATGTCGGCCGGGTCGTTCTGCCCGTCAGCATCCATGGTGATGATGATCTCGCCACGGGCGTAATCGAAACCGGCAGCAAAGGCAGCAGTCTGACCGAAATTGCGTCTGAGCTGGACGATGCGCAGGTGTGGTTCCTGCTCCTGCAAGCGACGGAGCACGGTCACGCTCTCATCCGAGCTTCCATCATCCACAGCGATGATCTCGTAGCTACGACCCAGACGTATTAACACGTCCGCCAGCTCTGGAATCAGCGCGGGCAGAGAGCCAGCCTCATTATAGACCGGTAGCACAACCGAAAGCTCACACATCGCACCTCCCGTTTCACGGCTCACGAGTATAACATCTTTTGCCGTTTGCACAAGATATGGTGCCTCGCGGGTGTCCGTCATGCAGGACAACTGCGAGCAGTCACCTACAACCGGCGTCGCTGCGAATTTGCCGTTTGCGCAAGGTATGGTATATCGCGGGCGTCCGTCATAGCAGGACAACTGCGAGCAGTTGTCCTACAAACTGTGTCCTGGCTGCAATTCTCCTGTTATACAGGGTTGTAAATTGTAACGAATCTGTAACGCAGCATGATTGCCACGCTACCGGTAATTTGTTATAATGAAAATGAATCAGAACGAATATGCTAAGCATATTACCTGAAGGGCCGGCTGTACGACAACGCCTATCCGAAAAACGTAACCGACGCATCCCTATGCGTCGGTATAAGCGGCATCCCTATGCCGCTCGTACGGTTTTTCGGATAGGTTCTACGACGCCTGAAAAGCACCATGGGAACACAGGAGGGAGCACTCAATGGCATCTCCTCGCATACTATACATCGAGGATGAACCGGGAAACCGGTTGTTGGTGAAGCGAGTTTTAGAGGCAGAGGGGTTCTCTGTGCTTGAAGCGACCGATGGGGTTTCCGGGCTGGAGATGGCCGCTAAAATGCATAAGGAGCTTGACCTGATTCTGTTGGACATCAACCTCCCGGAGATAGACGGATATGACCTGGCAAAGCGTTTTCGCAGCACACCTGGTCTGCGCGAGATACCCATTCTGGCTGTCACAGCCAATGTGATGCGGGGGGATCGCGAGCGGACGCTCGAGGCAGGCTGCGACGGGTATATCCAGAAGCCGATTGACATAGACCTGCTGCCGGAGCAGATCAGGGCCGCTTTGAAGAAGAATCGCGGGTAGGGAGGCCATCATGAGCATCCAGCCCAGGGATGCCACCATTCTGGTAGTTGAGGACAATGCTCAGAACTTTGTCCTGATCACCCGTCTTCTGGCTTTCCTTGGTGTGAAAAGGTGCGAATGGAAAGCTTCGGGATGGCAGGTACTGGAGTTCGCCGAGACATTGCCTCACATAGACCTGATCCTGATGGATATTTTCCTTCCAGAGGAAGACGGATATCAGGTACACGAGAAGTTACGCGCCCATCCTCGCTTTAAGGACACCCTCATTGTTGCCGTGAGTGCCGACGTCTCTACGGAGAACATGGAGCGGGCCCGCAAGGCCGGCTTTGATGGTTTTATCGGCAAACCCATTGATCCTGACCGCTTTCCCAATCAGATTCGCAGCATCCTCCAGGGAGAAGAGGTCTGGCAATTGGAGTGATCGGCGACCCTCTGGCCGCCCCCAATTATTCAGGACGGGACAGCCATGTCAGTGATGGCAGGAGTGACAGAGCGTCCCCGCATCCCGACCACCGGGATGCGGGGTGGGCTGGGCAGGACTCTGCTCACAGCCTTCCTGGTATTGGCGATCGTGCCCTTAAGCGCTGTGACATGGTACGCAACCAGACGTGAACGCTATGACATTCAGCGCGAGGTGACGGCCAAGCTCTCGTCGGTAGCGACGGTCACGAAAACTTACATACACCGATGGATCGAGTACCAATCCGGCGAACTGGCCCTGCTCGCGGCATTGCCCGAGATGCAGCGAATTATTCTGAAGTTGTCCGAGGGAGCGGAAACAGCCCTCTCAACTGGCAGTACACAGGAAGAGATGGCCCGCGTTGAGCTGAGTGCACTCCTGCGCGCTCTTATGGAGCATGATAACGCTTTCCAATACCTGGCCCTGCTCGATGCTGACGGCCAGGTGCTCGTCTCCGTCACTTCAGAGAGCAGGGAGGACTCACCCTGCTCCGAGGAGTCCAGAGCGTGGCGAAGCGCGCTGACCGTGGAACATGCCATCACCGCGCCTGAAAACGAGGCAAAAGTGTTGGCGAAGCTGGTAGGGCGACTTGATCCGTGTGCCCTGGTGCGTGATGTCGAACAGTTGAACGGGTTGGGCACCACAGGAGAGGTGTACCTGGTGGACCGGTATGGTACTATACTCTCGCGCGGGCAGAAGGTGAACAGCCCGGGCGTCGAAGCAGCCTTGAGCGGCCAGGACAGCGAGGGTTTGACTTATAACTACGCCGGCACTCCTGTCATTGGCGTCTACCGCTGGTTGCCTGAGCTGGGGATGGCGCTGGCGACGGAACAATCTCAGGAGGAGGCCTTCGCTTCCACGGACAGCGTCACGGCCGCGGTCGTCGCCGCAACGCTGGTGGTGGCTATGGTCACCTCTATCATAGCCGCAGTTGTCACCCGCCAGATTACCCGTCCTATTGTTCAGTTGACCGAGTCGGCGCTCAACATCGCTTACGGGGACATGGAGCAATATGTACACGTCAAATCCCGGGATGAGATCGGCATCCTGGCCTACGTATTCAACCATATGGCAGCGGAATTGAAGGCTCTCTACGATGATCTGGAAGAAAAGGTTGCTCAGCGCACCGCTCTGCTCCAGAAAGCGAACTATCAGATTCAGCGGCGCGCCATCCAACTGGCCACCACCGTCGAGGTCAGTCAGGCAGCCACCTCGATCCTGGAGCCGGAACAATTGCTCCGCGAAGTCGTACGCCTGGTGCAGGAAAGCTTTTACTCCTATCTGTACGTAGGAATCTACCTGCTGGACGAGCAGGGGCAGCAGGTAGTGCTCAATGAGAGCAGGGGAGGTAGCAAAGAACTGGCCGCCCTTAAAGCACAGCCGGTCCCGGTCGGCGATGGCAGCGTTGTCGGGCAGGCCGCATCAGTGGGGGAGCCGCGCATCATGAAATGGGATGCAGAGCAGGCTGAGGCGCTCTTTTCCACCCCATTTGTCCGCGCCGAGGCGGCGCTGCCGTTAAAGATGAGAGACCAGGTCATCGGCGTGCTCGACATCCTGAGCACAGAGGAGGAGGACTTCGACGCCGACGACATCTCGGTCCTTCAAAATGTGGCCAATCAGATCACCATCGCCCTGGAGAATGCCCGCATCTACGTAACCGAGCGCGAGGCAGCCAGACGCCTGCGAGAGCTGGACCGTTCCAAGCGGCGTTTCCTGGTCAATATGTCCCATGAGTTACGCACTCCCCTCACCAATATCATCGGCTTCTCCAGGCTGATGCTGAAAGGGATTGATGGACCACTGAATGAACAACAAGAGCGGGATCTCCATATCATTTACCACAACGGCCAGCACCTGCTGGGGTTGATCAATGACTTGTTGGACATATCCCAGATTGAGGCCGGGTTAATGGAGCTGGAGTTCCGCGAGGTGAACCTGGGCGATCTCATCAACAGCGTGATGGCTACAGCCAGCGCACTGGTACGAGGTAAGGAGATAGAGTTGCGCCAGGAGCTTCAGCCGGAACTGCCACCTGTCCAGGCTGATGCAACCCGACTCCGCCAGGTACTGCTGCGCCTCCTGGCCAACGCGGCCAAGTTCACGGAACGGGGACATATCACCATCCGTTCGTGGGTTGATGATGACCACGTTCTGGTTAGTGTCAGCGACACCGGAATAGGCATACCACCGGAGGATCAGGAGCGCATCTTTGAGCAGTTCGAGCAGGGTAGCCTGGAGAACGGCCGCCGCCCGGAGGGAGCCGGCCTGGGCCTGGCGCTGAGCAAAGAGTTTATAGAGATGCATGGGGGACACATCTGGGTGGAGAGCCAGGTGGGTATTGGCTCCACATTTACTTTCTCATTGCCGTTGAGAGGCACGATCTCAACCGGGGGCACACAATGAATGCCAGAGTTAACAAACGCCCAATTGTGGGACAACTGCCAGCAGTTGTCCTACAAGCTGGAGGCACACAATGAATGCCAGAGTTAATGAACGCCGCCTGACGATCGGGCTGCTGACACAGGCTATTACAGATACGGGAGGATATTACTCTGCGCTATGGAGTGGCGTCGCCGAAGCGGCCCGCCAGCGGAACGTCAACCTGATCTGCTTCGCGGGTGGAGAACTCCCCTCATCGCCAGGCGACCGGGTCGCGCCCGGCTCGAATGCCGTCTACCGTCTGATCAGCGAGCAGGCCGTGGATGCCCTCATCATCAGTGGCTCGGTCTCTACTGCACAGCCGTCTGCGTTTCGCGCTCTCTGCGAGCATTACCGCGATCTGCCAATGGTGAGCATCACGCCATCGCTGGAGGGCATCCCTACCGTGCTGGTGGACAACTACAGCAGCATGCGCACGCTGATCACCCACCTGACCCGGCATCATGGATACCGCCGCATCGCCTTTATCTGCGGACCGGAGCATCAATCGGAAGCCAGGGAGCGCTATCAGGCGTATGTGGACGTGTTGAACGAGTATGGCCTGCCTGTAGACCCACAACTGGTGGTCCCGGGCGATTTTACGATACCGGCGGGAGAGGCAGCCATCCGTCTGTTGCTCGATGAGCGACAGGCTGATTTTGAGGCTGTGGTGGCTGCCAACGATGGTATGGCACTCGGCGCATTGAGCGAGCTGCGCCGGCGTGGCATCCGGGTGCCTTACGACGTGGCCCTGACCGGATTCGACGACATCGTGTCAGCCGGCGTCATTACCCCGTCGCTGACCACGGTCCGCCAGCCCATGTTTGAACTTGGAAAGCGGGCAATCGAGATATTATCCAACATGCTCGCCGGTGAACCACAACCTGCGGTGATTACCGTCCCTGCCGGACTGGTGGTGCGCGAGTCGTGCGGTTGCATCCAGCCGGTCAGGTTTACGGCGTCCATGGCCCGGGTCGCAGCGGATGAAACGCTTGAAAAAGTGCTGGCCACCCGGCGAGAGGACCTCATTTTCGCGCTGGCACATGCCGTGGGCAGTACCTCTCCCGCCGTGACTGCCCGCGCCGAAAGGCTGCTGGATGCCTTTGCCGCCGAAATTATGGGAGAGGCGACGGACAGCTTCCTCCTGGCACTGGATGAGATATTGCGTCAGGAAGCTGCGGAGGGGAGCAGGCTCTTTGCATGGCAGGATGCCATATCCGCACTCCGCAATGTCCTCTTACCCTGCCTCACCGATGCCGAAAGGCTGCGCGCCGCCGAGGAGCTGTGGCACCAGGGCCGGGTTATGGTAGGGGAGCGTATCAGGCGTGCCCAGATGTTCCAGGCACTGGAGGTGGAGCAGCTTACCAGCACCCTTCACGAAATAGGCCAGTCTCTCGTCTCAGCTTTCGATTTGGGTGCCATCTCTGAAACCGTGACGCGGGACTTCCCGCGCCTGGGCATACCCGGCTGTTATGTCGCCCTGTATGAGGGGCCGGGAGCGCCGGCCGAGAAGTCAAAACTGATCGCTGCATGGGATGAACACATCCACATCAACAGCCCAGAAGGAAATGTCTTTCCTTCCTCACAGTTGGTGCCCGGGGGACTGGCATCCCACCGCGAGCGCTTCACAATGATTGTGGAACCGCTCTTCTCGGGTGAGAATCCGCTCGGCTTTGTGGTCTTCGAGGCGGGGCCGCTTAAGGGGGAGATTTACGAAGCCTTGCGCAGCCAGCTCAGCAATGCCATACAGGGGTCATTGCTGGTACGGGCGGTAGCGGAACGCACCCGCGCACTCCAGGAGGCCAACTATGCTCTGCAGCGGCGCGCCATCCACCTGGAGACCAGCGCTGAGGTCACCCAGGCCATCACGTCTATTTTTGACCTGGACCAGTTGTTCCGCAAGGCCGTCAACCTGATCCGGGATCGCTTCGGGTTCTACCATGCGGGCATCTTCCTGATAGATGAGAGTGGGGAATGGGCAGTGCTGCGCGAGGCCACGGGAGAAGCTGGCGCACAGATGAAGGCTCAGGGCCACCGTCTGGCCGTGGCCGAAACGAGTATGGTTGGCTGGACCGCTCTGCACCGCAAGCCACGCATTGCCCTGTATGCAGAAGAGGATGCAGTACGCTATGCCAACCCCTTACTTCCCTACACACGCTCTGAAATGACCCTGCCCATGATGGTCGGCGGGAAGCTGCTCGGCGTGCTCAATGTCCAGTCCACCGAGGAAGCCGCTTTCGACGACGATGATGTGCGGGCGCTCCAGACCATGGCAAATCAGGTCGCTGTGGCCATAGAGAATGCCCGGCGCATCTCTGACGAGACCAGGTTGCTGGAGGTCGCCAGCCCGATTTACCGCCTCAGCCGCAGCCTGGCGCGCGCGACCACTGTGGACGAAGTTGCCGAAAGCATCATCTCCTCTATTGCCGAGACCGGCGCCGACGGCTGCACCGTGGTTGAATTCGAATTCTCACCGACAGGGGAGCCGGCTGCGCTCCTCTATCGGGGAGTGTGGCGGAAGGATCGGGAGGTCCAGTTCAAACCGGGTATGCGGCTTCCCATCACCGAGAGTCCCTTCCCCATCGAGTTAGTGAGCAGGCTATGGGTGGTGACGGACGTCGAGAATGACGAGATGCTCCCTGAGAGTGCACGCCGCGTCTTCACCGAAACCGGCGTTATGGCATTGGTCAACATTCCCCTGCAGGGTAGAGAACGGATTATCGGGCAGGTGGTGGTGCTGCGCAATACTCCTGGCCCGTTCTCGGAGGCGGACCTCAGGCTGTACGAGGCGATCAGCGATCAGGCGGCTGTGGCTATGGAGCGCGCCTACCTGTGGGAAGAAGCGCGACGTCGCGCGGAGTACGAGCGGCTCGTCCGCCACGCAACTGACCGCATCCGCCGCGCTCTGAATGTAGAAGAGGCTTTGCAGGCAGCGGCACAGGAACTTGCCAATATCATTAAGGTGCCCCACATATCCATAGAGCTGGGCACCCCAAACGGAGACCCGTGATTATGGACATGACTGAAACAACCGGCTGGGAAAGCACGTTAAGCCACCAGCGCAGCAAATTGCTCAACACCCTGTTGCTGGTCACGACGGTCGGCGGCCTGGCAGCGCTGGCCATTCAGTATATTACCCTCGTCCACCAGATGGCACTGGAAGCGCGGTTATGGACTGTAGCACCTTATGCCATCTGCCTGGCAATAGTAGCGGCCCTCTGGGCCTGGCGCGGCCTGAACCACTCTGTGCGCGCTTCTGTGCTCATTCTGCTTGGCCTGGCACTGGGTGTTCTCACCCTGGCACGGGGAGGACTGCCCGGCAGCGGACGTATCTGGCTGCTGCTCCCCCTGGCCCTGGCCTTTGTCCTGGTCGGCCCACGCGCTGGCTTCCTGACCGGCTCTATCGTGCTCATCGTGTACGTTATCGTCTCCGTAGCTATCAATCAGAAGTGGATCGCCCCCACCATAGCTGCTGACCTGACATCTCTCCCCCCGCTGGCTACAGAAGGGGCCTCGTACCTGACGGGGGTGGTCATCCTGGCTGTTCTGTGGTATTCATTCAGCCGGAACTGGACGGAGACGCTGAGAGGAATGGATGTGCTTAACCGGCGTCTCCGCCTGCAGACAGCGGGTTTGGAAAAAGCCAACGAACGTTTGCGCCTGCAAACCGCGCAGCTACAGGCCGCAACGGAGATCGCGCAAACCTGCTCCTCCATTCTGAACGAGGAAGAGTTATTGGCTGAGGCTGCCCGGCATATCCTCGCCAGGCTTGGCGCGACGGGTGTTTATCACGTGGGGCTGTTCCTTCTCGACGAGGAGCACGGGCAGGCCGTTCTGAAAGCCGCCACAGGCGAGGTCGGGCGTCTGGCTCTGGAGATGGGTTACCAGGTGCAGCTCGATGAAAGTTCAATTGTAGGGCAGTGTCTCATATCCCGCCAGCCCAGGTTGCGCTCTGACATCGGGGCGCGGGGCACCCGTTTTGGTCCGATACCGATGCCCCATACGCGCTCCGAGCTGGTCCTGCCGCTGCGATCACGTGGCACAGTCCTGGGAGCACTCGACGTGCACAGCACACGCGAAAACGCCTTCAGTGAGCCTGATGTCGCTGTCCTCCAGACCATAGCAGACCAGGTTGCGATCGCCATTGATAACGCCCGGCTCTTCAGTCGTACTGAGGCCTTGCTGGTGGAAATGCAGGAGGTTCAGCAACGTTATATGAGGGAGTCGTGGGATAAATTCCTCTCCCGCGATTCCGTGCAGGGCAAAAGCAATCGGATTGACTACGTCCTGCCCGGAGTGGCAGTTGAGAGCTTTCCGGCTGAGCTCAGGAACGCGGCGGTTAAACAAGGTCGCCCGGTGATCGCAACCGTTTCTGAGGAAACGGCCAAAACCGCGTCTCAGGCCATCGTGGTGAAATCGGAACAGGAGGCCCTGGTCATGCCACTTAAACTGCGCGAGCAGGTGATCGGCACCGTAGCTTTGCGCGATGTACAGCCCCGCCACTGGACGGCCGAGGAGCTTGCTCTGCTGGAGGTTATCACCGAGCAGATTGCTCTGAGTGTGGATAACATTCGACTCTTCGAGGAGACGCAGCGGGCGCTGGCAGAGACGGAAGCGCTTTATCGCGCCAGTCGGGCTATCGGGGCCGCCACCTCCGCGGAGGAAGTGGAACGGGCTTTGCTTGACTATATTGCCCGCACCGGAGTTGATGCGGCCCGTATCGCCTCGATCGAGTACGAGCGGGGAGTGCCTGCCTATATCGTAATGCGCGGTGGATGGCGGGTGGATGAACAGGCTATCCAGCCCTACGGTGCCCGCCTTTCGCTGGAGGAATACCCGTTACGGGAGTTCATCAACCAGAACGAGCCGGTCGTTGTAGAGGATGTGCTCTCCGATCCCCGGGCTAATGAGACAACACGTGCACTCGTCGCCAATGCCGCAGGCCTGCGCTCCTTTGTGCTTGTACCCATCACCGCCGGCGAGCGCTGGAGCGGCCTCATCTTTGCCGGCCGTAAGCAGCCCTCCACTTTCTCTGAGGAGATCATCCGGGGTTACTGGACCCTGGCCGGTCAGGCTGCCGTGGCCCTGGAAAGCATGCGCTTGCTTGAGGAGACGCGTCAGCGGGCCGAGCGCGAACGGCTGCTCAGCGAGCTATCGGCGCGTATGCGCGCCTCGCTCGACCTGGAGAGCGTGCTCAAAACCGCCACAGAAGAGATTTACCGTGCTCTGGGGCTTGAGAAGGTCACCATCCGCCTCGGCTTGAGCGATGGCCTCTCGAAGGAGGAAGTGTAATGAGCATTCGCCTGCGTCTGATCCTGCTGATCCTGGCGGTAGGCTTCATCCCTTCTCTGGTCACCGTCTTCTGGGCTACCTACTACGTCAGGGAGCTGACCATCCAGGGTTTGCAGACCGCAGTAGAAGAGACGGCCAGGGATAGCGTGCACAATAAAGCCTATGTCACGGCCCAGCAGATAAAGTCCTATCTGCGATTCCACACCGAGATAGACCTCTCGAACAAAGCTTCCTGGGGTACTGACAGGGGCCTGGCCATGCTGGCCGTGCAGACTTTCGGCAGGACCGGTCACACATTTGTCTTCAACGACAGGGGCGCCATCTACTTCCACGTTAATCCGGCCATGGTGGGCAAGAACCTGAGGGCCACAACCAGCACCCAACCGGAGTTATTGGGCATAGTGCGTGCTGCGCTGGACGGTTCTCCCTCTGAGGGTTTCTACATCTGGACAGATACCGATGGTACCGTCAGACGCGAGTTTGTGGCAATTGAGCCTGTAGAGGGTACCATACTCCGCGTTGCAGCGACGGCATCTGTGGAGGAATTTTACCAGCCCGCCCAGGCTCTGATTGTGAAATTGGGTCAGGTGACCGATCTGGCACGCCGTCGCCTTGTGATGGTTGTGTTGGCTATCGGTGCAGTGGCACTGGCAGCGGGTGGTATCGCCAGCCTGAGCATCGCCGCGCCATTGCGGAACATGGCTGCTGCCGCAACCCGGGTCATCGCAGGTGATTGGGAGGCCATCCGCCCGCTGCCACGCAGAGACGAATTGGGCACCCTCAGCTCCGCACTATATACTATGACCACGCGCCTGCGCGAGTTGATCGTGGGGCTGGAGCAGCAGGTTGCCGAACGGACCGCCAGCCTGGAGCGACGTGCCCGCTACCTGGAAGCGACGGCAGAGGTGGCTCGTGCCACGACGGCTGTGCTTGATCTCCAGGAGTTGCTCTCGCGCGTTGCCTCGCTGGTCAGCGAGCATTTCGGCTTCTACCACACCGGTATCTTCATGCTTGATCCGACCGGCGAATGGGCGGAATTGCGAGCTGCCTCGAGCGAGGGCGGACAACGTATGCTGGCACGCAAACACCGTTTGCGCGCAGGACGGGAGGGCATTGTGGGGTACGTCATCGGCCGTGGTGAGCCGCGCATCGCGCTCGATGTCGGAAAAGACGCAGTCTTCTTCGACAACCCTGACCTGCCGGAGACCCGCTCTGAGATGGCCCTGCCCCTCCGCGTGCGGGGTGAGACCATAGGCGTGCTGGACGTCCAGAGCAAGGAACCCGCTGCCTTCACCGACGAGGACGTGGCCGTGTTGCAGACGCTGGCCGATCAGGTGGCTACAGCCATCCACAATGCCCAGCTATTTGAGCAGCTCCAGGCCAGCCTGGAGGCAGAGCGCCGCGCGTACGGGGAACTGAGCCGCAAGGCGTGGGGAGAGTTATTGCGTGCCCGGACGGAGCTGGGCTTCTCACGGGACAGGCGCGGGCTGTTCCCCACCGGGGAACAGTGGAGCAGGGAAATGGAGCTGGCATTGCGTGATGGCAGGACCGTTGTCGCCGGGGATGCTACAACGCTGGCCGTACCGATCAAAGTGCGTGACCGTGTTGCAGGCGTGTTGGAAGCTCGCCGGGCTGCCGGGGAGGCGGGCTGGACACCCGAGCAGGTTGCCCTCATGGAAGCGCTCGCCGACCGGCTGGGAGAGGCGCTGGAGAGCGCCCGGATTCACCAGGAGGCCCAGCGCCGTGCCATCCGTGAGCGCCTCACCCGCGAAATCACCGAGCGGATGAGGCGTGCCACCAGCATAGAAGGCATCATCCAGACGGCGGTGGACGAGCTGTTCGGCCTGCTGGGCACATCGCGCACTTTTGTGCGTCTGGGCATCCCTGCGGAACAGGAGATTGAGCAAAGCGGCGACGGCAGAGTAAAGAGTCAGTAAGAGGTTGCCCATGAGCACGACGATCGTCATCAGCAATCAAAAGGGTGGAGTGGCCAAGACCACCACCTGCCTCTCTTTAGGTGCCTGCCTGGCTGAGATGCAGCAGAATGTCCTGCTGATAGACCTGGACCCGCAGGCACATCTTACCATCTCGTTGGGGCTGAACCCTGAGACGCTCCGGCGGGCAGTTGACGATGTGCTCCTGGGATACACCTCACTGATAAGTGTCAGCCGCGAAAGCCCGGTACCGGGCATGGACATCGTCCCGGCAAGCCGGATGCTGACCGTGCTGGATAAAGTGCTTTATGGACGGCCAGGATACCAGTTCCACCTGAAAAAAGAGCTGGAAGCTTTGGGAGAAGAGTTGTATAATTTTATCCTGATTGATTGCCCGCCATCGCTGGGCACGCTTACTTTAAACGGACTGGTGGCGGCGGATGTGCTCATCATCCCGGTCCAGTGTGATTACTATGCCGCCCAATCGCTCTACCACTTCATTAAAATGGTGCGTCAGGTGAAAGAGAAGATGAACCCTCGCCTGGTCTACCGCGTTCTGGTGACCATGTATGACCGCCGCAATAAGATATGCAGGATCATCCACGAGCAGATGCAGCGGGGGCTGAACAATGTTTTATTTAACACCGTGATCGAGGTTGATACCAGGCTGCGCGAGTGCCCGGCTTTCTCACAACCGGTCACCATATACGCCCCCAGCACCCGGGGCTCCCGCCAGTATCGCGCCCTTGCCAGGGAGCTGATGGACAATGCAGGATAAAAACCTCGCTTCCCAAATTGAAGAATTGTTTAAGGAGCCTTCAGCCGAACCGGAACAGGTGGCGGATGAGGCCGGACCGCCGCTGGAGAGCACCATCCTTGAGCTGCTCGAAAGCAGGCCACCCCGCGAGGCGAAGGTAGAGGCGCCGGCGCCAACGCCGTCCACGCCGTCGGCCGCTCAGCCTCCCGGCCAGCCTGCCCAACGTCTCACAATGCTGAACATGCTCCTGGGTGCCCTGGCGAGCCTGGTCACCCTGGCGCTGCTGTATTTATTGGTCCGTTTTACACCACAACTTGCGCTGTCGCCGTCCCTGCTCTTACCCCTTGCTGGCGCTTACGCGGCAGCGATGCTCGTTATCGTTTTCCTCCAGTGGAGGAGTCACCGTACCATGCTCCAGCATTTCCTGGGAGCAGAACAGCGGTGCGCCGAAGCTACATGTTCATGTGCACAATTTGAAGCACGCGTGGAGGAACTGGAGCGCTCTAACGCTGAGCTGCAAAAACACATCACGCGGCTTCAGACCGCTCTTCAGATAGTCGGCTCCATTCTGCCGCATATGATACAACTCGACGAACTGAGCGCTCAAATAACGGCATTGCTCCACGAAAAACTCGGTCTCTATTATGCAGGCCTCTTCCTGACCGATGAGGCAGAGCAGACTGCGGTACTGCAAAGCGGAGCATGTCATCTCGGGCGGCGCGCTGTGGCCCCTGGCTATCGGGTAAGGATCAGCCCGGCGCTGCCGGTGGGATGGTGCATCATCAACGCTCAGCCCCGCCTGGCCTCCGGTGAAGGGCAGGTGACCCCCCTGTTACCGTATGTGAAATCCGAGCTGGCCCTGCCGCTGCGCTCGCGCGGCCTCGTGCTCGGCGCCCTTGCTCTGCAGAGCGCTGAGCAGGACTTTTTCTCGCAGGAAGATATCCCTGTGCTCCAAATCATGGCCGACCAGATCGCTATCGCCATTGACAATGCGCGCATCTTCGCAGAGGTACGGACCAGGCTGCAGGAGCTGGTGGAGCTTCAGAGGCAACAAACGCGTGCCGTGTGGACCCGCTTCCTGTCCGCCCACCGGGAGCCGCGCTACGAACGCACCAGGCCTGACCTCTCACCGCTCGGTGAGGCTGTGCCGCCCGAGGTCGAGCAGGCCATCATCAGCCGCGACATCGTGATTGACACAGGGAATGGTTCCGGCCCGGCCACCCTGGTGGTCCCCATCAGCCTGCGCGAAGTTGCGATCGGTGCCCTGGGACTCCAGAAGACTGATAGCCAGCGGGAGTGGAGCGCCGACGAAATCGCCCTGATAGAGGCTGTGGCCGACCAGATGGCGCTGGCTATCGAGAACGCCCGCCTGCTTGAGGAGACACGTAGACTCGCAGAGCGAGAACGGTTGATCTCCGAAGTCACCGCCCGTATCCGCGCCTCCGCTCAGGTGGACACTATCCTGCGCACTGCAGCGCGGGAGCTGGGACGCGCCTTCCGGGCAGCGGAGGGAGTTATTCAGTTGCACGGAGGGGATGAGGGCAGCACAAACGCAGAGCAAGGTGACGGTTACCGTGAGGGTGACCGTCATTCGGGTGGAGGGTGAAATGGAGCGTTTTCCCTTCCGAGGGTTTCTGAACACCATAGTCGGCCGACTGTTAGTTATGGCCCTGATCGGGAGTAGCATCGCGCTGGCAGGTGGTGCTATCAGCATCTCACAGTTGCTTCGTATCCGCGCTGCGGTCAACGCTATGGAGGATACAAACGCCTATCTGGTCAACGCTCTCACCGTTGCCCACGAGTCCACAGAATTGATTCTGGATATCCAGACAGGCCTAGCTGCCGGAGTGGACCCGGAGCAACTGGCACGCGAAGTCTCTTCAGGCCTGACAATGCTGGAGGGTTACCGGCAAGCGTTGCTCGAGCAGGCCCAGGCTTTCCCCCCTGATAGCACTCTCCGGATGCGCACAGATACGGTGGCAACCCTGGTAGAAAACAAGATTGGCACCGTCCGGCAGATCATCCAGGCTATGGAGGAGGGTGATTCCGCGGAGGTTCAGCGCCTGACCGGCCAACTGGACGTGACTCACCAGTTATTTGATCAGGCAATATATGACCTGATCGAGCTGTTCAGAAAACATCACGACCACGCCCAGGAAGAATCCATGATAGCCACTCGACGTGCGCTTGCCGTCATTCCCGGGGTGGCAATAGCGGTGCTCTTGACAGCGTCTATCGCAGGGGTGATCGTACTTCGGGGCATGGTCGTTGGGATTCGCCTGCTCTCCGCCGCTGCCGGGCGGCTGGCAGAAGGCCACCTGGAGGAACGGATGCCGACGCAGATGCGGGGCCCGGAGGAATTCCGTTACCTGGCCCGCACCTTCAACGATATGGCAGCCCAACTGCAGCAGCTCTACTCCGGTCTGGAGCAGATGGTTGCCCTGCGTACGGCCGAACTTGCCCGCCGCACCGCCGAACTGGAGGCCGCGGCACAGGTGGCCCGACGGGCTGCCGAGATCCGGGACACGGGCACACTGCTTAACGAGACCGTGCGTCTCATCTCCGACCGCTTCGGCTTCTACCATGCCGGTATCTTCCTGATAGATGAGGCCGGGGAGTACGCAGTGCTACAGGCTGCCTCGTCGGAGGGTGGGCAGCGCATGCTGGCCCGTGGGCATCGGCTGGCGGTGGGCAAAGTGGGGATTGTTGGCTACGTCGCGGGTGCAGGGCAACCCCGCATCGCACTGGACGTGGGAGAGGATGCGGTCTTCTTTGACAACCCGGATTTGCCGCTGACCCGCTCGGAGATGGCGTTGCCTCTGAAGTTGGGGGAGCGGGTCATCGGCGTGCTGGATGTGCAGTCAACAGAGCCGGCAGCGTTCACCGAGGAGGATGTGGCGATACTGCAGACACTGGCCGACCAGCTCGCGCTGGCGATCGAGAACGCCCGTCTTCTGGAAGAGAGCCGCCGTGCTGTCGAAGAACTGGAGCGGCTGTACGGAGAGCAGACACGAGAAGCCTGGCGCACCTGGACCGTCGCCCGGCCGTCCGCCTATCGCTATACCGGGGTGGATGTGGAGCCACTCCAGGCGCCGGTTCCGTTGGGCAGCGGAGAGGATGGTCGCCTGCTGGCCGTGCCCATTCGCCTCTGGGGGCGGACCATCGGGTCCATCCTGTTGCGGCGCACTGAAGAGCAGCAGCCGTGGACGCCGGAAGAGCAGCGCTCTGTGGAAGCGATCGGCGAGCAGATCGCCCTGGCGCTGGAGAACGCCCGACTTCTTGAGGAGAGCAGACAACGTGCCACACAGGAGCGCATCATTGCCAATATTACAGCACGGGTACGTGCCTCCCTCGATCCTGAGACAATCCTGCAGACCGCGTTGCGGGAGTTGGGCATGGCGCTCGGTGCCGACCGGGTGTTCGTAAGGTTGGGTGCTGCTGCACAGCGAGCGCAGGAGGAATGAAGGGATTTGGAGTGGATGAATTACTGCTTTGCGGCCTTGAAAACCGCCCGAGTATACCGCAGCAGATGTAAGTGCTGCGCAGGTAAGTTCTGAGGACGGCACAAGTGATGAGTGAGAGAAAAGGGCACTCAGGGAATAGCTATCGGCAAGGCTCGCGCCCCACTATCGGCCTGCTCTGCGACTTGCTGCTGAATGAGTACAACATCGGCCTGTGGCGCGGGGTCCACGACACAGCCCGGAAGCATGGGGCAAACCTGTTATACTTCCAGGGCGGCCTGTTGTATGACCCCTATCAGCCTTACCCTCTGGCCAGAGCGATTTACGATCTGGTGAGCACAGAGGTCGTGGATGGATTGGTCATTTGGGGCGCGCAACTGGTCCATTTCACCGGCCCGGAAGCGCTGGTTGACTTCTGTGAACCTTACCGTTCCCTCCCGATCGTCAACATCGGCCTGGAGCTGGAGGGCATACCAACCCTGCTGATAGATAATTACAGGTGTATGCGCGACCTGGTAACGCACCTCGTCGAGGTACACGGCTACCGGCGTATTGCGTTCATAGGGGGGGCAGAAGATAACCCTGAAGCACAGGAACGGTACCGCGGTTACGCCGACGCATTGAGGGAGCACAACATACCTCTGGATGCCACACTTGTCGTCGGTGGGGAAGCAATAAAATCATACAGCCTCCGCCAGCGCTGGGACGAAACCAGGGCAACCAGGTATGGGGGGATTGGTGTGCTGCTTGACGAGCGCCATCTGCAGCCACGGGTGGACTTCGAGGCACTTGTCGCCTGGTCTGATCACCCTGCCATCGGTACGACAGAGGAGTTGCGGAGACGGGGGTATCGCATACCGCACGATGTGGCCGTGGCAGGCTTCGACGACACGGTGGAGTCCCGAAGTGTCATACCACCTCTGACCACGGTACGGCAGTCGTTCTACGACCTGGGAGCGCAGGCAGCAGGGATGCTGCTCAGGCGGCTGAGGGGGGAGGAGATACCAGAGCGGACTTACCTCCCCGCTGAAATAGTGCTGCGTCGGTCGTGTGGATGTACGCTCGCGGCGGTGGAGCAGGCCGCAGCAGGGCCCGCAACATCTCTCCAGGTCACAGAAGGAGGGTCGCCTGAGGAGTCCATCGCCGCACGGAGAGTCCAAATCCTGTCGGAAATAGTACGTGCTGTGAATGGCCAGACAGGCGAAGCCGGCGAGTGGGCAGCGCGGCTGTTGGATAGCTTTACCGCCGAGGTGGCCGGCGAGGCCCGCGGGCTGTTCCTCCCCACGTTGGAGAGCGCTCTGAACCAGATGCTGGCGGTAGACGGAAACGTCGCTGCATGGCAGGGCGCACTCTCGGTGCTGCGGCGGGAGGTAATCCCCTGCCTGGGCGACGAGGCGATAGTAAAGCGGGCCGAGGACCTGTGGCAGCAGGCGCGGGTACTGATCGGCGAAATGGCGCTCCAGGCTCAGAAGTACAGGGAACTCCAGACCGCACGACAGGTTCAGGCATTGCGCGAGCTTGGCCAGGAGCTGACTGTGACGCTCGAGCTTACGGAGCTGATGGATGTACTGGCCGACAGACTACCCCGCCTGGGCCTGCCGTCCGCTTACCTGGCCCTCTACGAGGACCCGGCTGAGCCTGCCCAATGGTCGCGGCTGATGATGGCCTGTAACGAGAGCGGCCGTGTCGCGCTCGAGCCGGGGGGACGCCGCTTCCCCTCCCGGCGTCTGTTGCCAGAAGGGCTGTTACCTAAACGGCAGTACAGCCTGATCGTGGCGCCGCTCTATTTCCGGGAGCGCCAGTTGGGGTTTGCCCTTTTGGAAGTCGGGCCACTGGACGGTAACATTTATGAGGAACTGCGCGCGCAGATCAGTGCCGCACTCCAGCAGACACTGCTCATGCAGCAGAGCAGACGCCGCGCGCTTCAACTCCAGACGGCTGCCGAGGTCTCACGTGCAGCCAGCAGCATTCTGGATCCGGAGGTCCTGGCTCTCCAGGTGGTGGAGCTGGTGCGCGAGAGATTTGACCTGTACTACGTCGGTCTCTTCCTGGTTGACCAGACCGGTGAATGGACCGGCGAGCCGAACAGGTGGGCCGTGCTCCGTGCCGGCACCGGAGAGGCGGGACGCCTGATGCTCCAACAGGGCCATAAGCTCGAGATCGGCGGTGCCTCCATGATCGGATGGTGCATCGCCAACAAACAGGCACGCATCGCGCTTGACGTGGGCAAAGACGCCATCCGCTTTGACAACCCCTTCCTGCCGGAGACCCGTTCCGAACTGGCCCTGCCGCTCATCAGCCGGGGCCAGCCTGTCGGCGCGTTGACCATCCAATCCTCCAGAGAAGCCGCCTTCTCCGAAGAGGACATCGCCGTGCTTCAGACCATGGCCGATCAACTGGCGAACGCTATTGCTAATGCCCGGCTCTATAACCAGGCCCAGCAGGAGATCGCCGAACGCAAACGTGCGGAGCAAGAACTCACACAAGAGCGGAATCTCTTCCGCGCGCTGCTGGATAATCTTCCAGACTCGATCTATTTCAAAGATCGGGAGAGCCGCTTTATCCGCATCAGTAAAAGCACGGCTGAGAAGTTCGGCATGAAGTTGGAGGACGTGCTTGGCAAGACCGACTTCGACATCTTCACTGAAGAACACGCCTCACAGGCTTACGCGGATGAACAAAACATCATACGCACCGGTCAGCCGATTCAGTTGGAGGAGAAAGAGACCTGGCCTGACGGCCGTGTGACCTGGGTGCTGACCGTCAAGATGCCCCTGCTGGACGAGCAGGGCAATATCATCGGCACGTTCGGTATCTCCAGGGACATCACGGCACGCAAGCTGATGGAGGAGGAGCTGCGTAAGGCTCACGAGGAGCTGACCCGTTATACAGAAAGCCTGGAGCGGCGCACCGTCCAGCTCAGGGTGGGCGCTGAGGTGGCTCGTGAGGCTGCTGCCATCCTGGATGTCCAGAAGCTTCTCGACACGGCGGTCAACCTGATTTCGGAGCGTTTTGGCTTCTACCACGCGGGCGTCTTCCTGGTTGATGAGCCTGGGGAGTATGCGGTGCTCCGTGCTGCCTCGTCTGAGGGGGGCAAACGCATGCTGGCGCGTGGTCACAGGTTGCCGGTGGGCAAACTCGGCATCGTCGGCTACGTTGCTGCCACCGGTGAGCCGCGCGTGGCGCTTGACGTGGGCGAGGATGCCGTCCACTTCGCCAACCCTGACCTGCCCGAGACCCGTTCTGAGATGGGGTTGCCGCTTAAGGTGCGTGGTCGTGTTATCGGCGTCCTCGACGTTCAGTCCACACAGGAAGCTGCCTTCTCCGAGGATGACATCGTTGTCCTCCAGACGCTCGCTGACCAGCTTGCCGTCGCCATTGACAACGCCAGGCTATATGAAGAGCTGGCACGGGAACATTACCTTATGAACACCCTGATGGACAACGTGCCAGACTATATCTACTTCAAGGACCGGGAGAGCCGCTTCCTGAGAATCACAAGATCACACGCCAGGGCATTCGGGTTGAGCGATCCCAGGGAGGCCATCGGTAAGACGGACTTCGATTTCTTTTCGGAAGAGCATGCCCGACAGGCATACGAAGACGAGCAGAGGATCATCAGGACGGGTGAGCCGCTGCTTAATGTAGAGGAGAAGGAGACCTGGCCTGACGGCCGTGTGACCTGGGTATTGACCTCCAAGATGCCCCTGCTGGACGAGCATGGCAATATCGTCGGCACGTTCGGTATCTCCAGGGACATCACGGCACGCAAGCTGATGGAGGAGGAGCTGCGTAAGGCTCACGAGGAGCTGACCCGTTATACAGAAAGCCTGGAGCGGCGCACCGTCCAGCTCAGGGTGGGCGCTGAGGTGGCTCGTGAGGCTGCTGCCATCCTGGATGTCCAGAAGCTTCTCGACACGGCGGTCAACCTGATTTCGGAGCGTTTTGGCTTCTACCACGCGGGCGTCTTCCTGGTTGATGAGCCTGGGGAGTATGCGGTGCTCCGTGCTGCCTCGTCTGAGGGGGGCAAACGCATGCTGGCGCGTGGTCACAGGTTGCCGGTGGGCAAACTCGGCATCGTCGGCTACGTTGCTGCCACCGGTGAGCCGCGCGTGGCGCTTGACGTGGGCGAGGATGCCGTCCACTTCGCCAACCCTGACCTGCCCGAGACCCGTTCTGAGATGGGGTTGCCGCTCAAAGTGCGCGGTCGTGTCATCGGCGTCCTCGACGTTCAGTCCACACAGGAAGCTGCCTTCTCCGAGGATGACATCGTTGTCCTCCAGACGCTCGCTGACCAGCTTGCCGTCGCCATTGACAACGCCAGACTGATGGAGCGCACCGAAAGCCAGTTGCGCGAGCTGAGCCTGTTGTACGGTGAGTACGCGGCCTCTGCCTGGGCGGAACTGACCTCGCAGAGGCAGGCTCTGGGCTACGTCTACGACCGTATTGACGTGAGGCCCGCCGATAGCCTGGAGCTGCCGGCTATTGAGATGGCCATCGCCCAGGGGGAGACCGTCGCCCTTGCCGACGACCAGGAGGCGTCCGGACGTATTCTGGCAACACCGCTTCGCCTGCGTGACCGCGTCATCGGCAGCCTGGCCATTCAGGAGTCGAACGGCAGCCATAGCTGGTCTCCCGGCGAGATCGCTCTGATCGAAGCGGTGAGTGAGCAGGTGGCCCTGGCGCTTGAGGAGGCCCGTCACTTTGCCGAGACCCAGAGAGCTGCTCAGCAGATGCGCATTCTGAACGAGCTGGCCCAGGCCCTGACCACTCGCCTCGATGTGGAAGGGGTGTTGGAAGAGGCATACCTTGGGGCGTCCCGCCTGCTCGACACTTCTAACTTCTATATCGCCCTCTACGATGCTGAAACCGAGTCCATCTCGTTCCCCCTGGTCGTTGACCATGAGCAAAAGATAAGCTGGCCTTCTCGACCTATAGGAAATGGTCTTACGGAGTATATCATCCGCACCCGCCAGCCTTTGCTGCTCCAGGATAATGTATCCCAGCGTATGAAAGAACTGGGTATAGAAATGATCGGCACAGAAGCCCAGTCGTGGCTGGGTGTGCCGATCAGTATTGGCGACCGGGTGCTTGGGGTGATGGCGGTGCAGAGCTACACCACACCAGGCCTTTACGACGCGCGGGCACGCGACCTGCTGGTCTCCATCGCCAGCCAGACCGCCATCGCGTTGCAGAACGCTCGCCTGTTCGAGCAGATACAGCGCCAGGCCGAGCGTCAGCGCCGCATTTACGAGATTACCTCCAGGCTTCGTCGCTCTCCCGATATAGCCACGATTCTGCAGACAGCAGTGGAGGAATTGGGAGAGGCGCTGCGGGTAGACCGGGCACTGGTGCGCCTGGTCACCAAACCCCGTGAGGAAAAAGGATAAGAGTGGCTATGTGGGGAAGACTGCTCAAATTTATCACAATCCAGGAAACTGACCTGCCCCAGGTACAATCCCTGCTGCCCCAGCTACTCCGCGCGGTTATGTGGCTGGCCGCTACGGGCCCCCTGCTAAACCTGCTTGGTATATTCTACATGACGCGGATTGATTGGGTCTCTTTTTCTGCCAGCGTGTTGTTCTTCCTATCCATCCTGGGGTTGCAGAGGCTGGACCGTCTGGGGCTGACGAGCGAGACGATCAATCTGCTCATAGGGCTCACCATCGTGTACGCCGTGGTAGCCATACCCGAACTCTTGCCCGTGCCAGGCCTGACACCACTCCTGAGTGGCACGGCCGTTTTCGCGGCTGCCTCTCTGCTCACCCCTGAAGCCGGCCTGGTCTGGGGGGGTGTGGCTGCGTTTGCCCTTTTGTTGCGGGGCCTGATCACCGCTGCCCCAGTGATCTCAAACATCGCACATATGGCGACTATTGTAATGGTGGCTACACTGGGCTGGTTGCTGAGCACCTCACATCACAAAACGCACCTGGCACTGCGTCGTCAGATTGAACAGAGCCAGACAGGTGTAGATATCGGTCGCATAGTCACCTCTGCACTCGATATCTCCGCTATTACAGCTCAGGCTGTCAGGGTGATCCGCAGCGCTTTCGGCTACTACCATGTAGGCCTCTACGCAGTGGATGCCGAGGGCAGGACAGCGGTGTTACTGGATGCCTCAGGTGAGGGCGCCTCACACCTGAAAGAGGCTGGCTTTCGCGTTGGCCTGGGGGGGACCACAGCGGTTGCCGTGGCCATCAACCGCGGGCAGCGCCTCACCGTAACCTCCTGGCGAGAGACGCGAGGGCCAGGCGGACTCCCTGTGCAATTTACCTACAGCCGCCTCCCCACCAGAGTTGAGTTGGTGATCCCTCTGGTTGTGCGAGGGCAGGTTCTGGGAGCACTGGACCTGCACAGTGTGGACATCAACGCCTTCCCTGAGGATGAAGTGAACATACTCGAGGGTGTGGCTGGTAACATCGCCAACGCCTTACAGAACGCCCGCCTCTTTGATGACGTTCAACGCCGCCATCAGGAACTGGAGCAACTCTACGCTCAGACAGAGCGCCGGGCGCGCTATCTGGAGGCAACGGCCCAACTGGCACGGGCCATCAGTTCTTTGCTGGACCCCCAGGAGTTGCTCGACAGAGCTGTACATCTCATCAGCGAGGGCCTGGAAGTCTACCACGTCGGTATCTTCCTGCTCGACGAGGCCGGGGAGTGGGCAGTCCTCACCGCAGCCAACAGCGAGGGGGGGAAGCGCATGCTGGCCCGTGGTCACCGGCTGCGCGTAGGTGAGCAAGGCTTTGTAGGGCGGGCGACCGGTACCGGCCAGCCCTACATCGGCCTGGATGTGGGAGCGGATGCTGTCCACTTCGCCAATCCGGACCTGCCGGACACCCGTTCTGAGGCCGCGCTGCCACTGAAGATAGGTGAGCGAGTCATCGGTGCTCTGGACGTCCAGAGCGTAGAGGAGGCCGCCTTCAGCGAGGAGGACGTGGCAGTGCTCCAGGTCCTGGCCGACCAGATCGCCATCGCGATTGAGAACGCTCGCCTCTTCCAGCAGACGCAGAGGGCACTTGAAGAGATGCGGACCCTCCAGCGCTACTACGTTGCCAGGGAGTGGCAGAAAGTCGCCCGCCGCGCGCAAGTCAGCGCGGAGTACCGCAGCCTGGGCATTCCCCCGCTTGGCGTCGCCATGTCGCCTGAGATGGAGCTGGTGCTGCAGCAGGAAGCACCCCTGGCTATATCGGACCTGAGCAGTATCATCAAGGGGAATGGAGGAAACGGACATGATGGATTGACGGCGCGCTCCGCGCTGGCCGTCCCTGTCAAGCTGCATGATGAGATCATCGGCATACTTGACCTGCAGGAGGCCACCGAACACCGCGCCTGGAGCGAGGATGATCTGGCCATCGCTACAGCCGTGGCTGACCAGCTCGCACTGGCGCTGGAGAACGCCCGCCTGTTTGAGGAGGCGCAGCGCCGGGCAGCTCAGCTTGCTGCCGCCCAGGAAGTAGCCCGTGACGCCACCGCCATTCTGGATGTAGACCAGCTATTGAAAGAGACGGTCGAGCTGATCTCAGAGCAATTCGGGTTCTACCATGCCGGCGTTTTCCTGCTGGATGAAAAAAGAGAGTATGCCGTCCTGCGCGCGGCATCATCAGAGGGCGGACGGCGTATGCTCGCCCGTGGCCATAAACTGCCGGTGGGCCGGGTGGGCATCGTCGGCTACGTGGCCGGCACGGGCGAACCGCGCATCGCCCTGGACGTGGGTAAGGACGCCGTCCACTTTGCTAACCCGGACCTCCCCAACACCCGCTCCGAAATGGGGCTGCCGCTAAAGGTGCGTGGTCAGGTCATCGGGGTGCTGGATGTACAGTCCACCGAAGAGGCAGCCTTTTCGGACGAGGATGTCTCCGTGCTCCAGACGCTGGCCGACCAGCTCGCTGCAGCGATCGCCAACGCTCGCCTCTTCCAGGAAGTGCGTACCGACGCCATGCGCCGCGCTCTTATTAACGAAGTCCAGCAGGCCGCTGCCACCTCACTTGACCCTGAGCAGCTCCTCCACCGGGCCGGCGAGGTGATCTCGCTGCGTCTGGCCAGACCTTCCATCTTCTTCCTGTGGGAGGCGGACAGGAGGGCTTTGCGCCCGGTCGCCATCCATAATGAAGCGGGTAATGACATCACTCTCGCCGACAGCCTGCGTCTTACCCGTGAGGTCAACCCTTCCCTGTTTTACAAAGTGATAGACGGCAGGCGCACCTCTGTCCTGGATACCCGCGCTACTTACGTCGGTCCGGTCGGCACCGCCCTGGCCGAGCAGGTCGAGCTACACTATGCGGTATATGTCCCCCTGGTTGGACGTGAGCAGATTCTCGGGTTGCTGGTTCTGGCTCAACCCAACCAGGATGTTCCCCAGGACGAACTCGAGTTCATCGAATTGATCGGCGCCAACCTGAGCGTGGCACTGGAAAGCGCCTACCTCTATCAGAACGCGCTGGAGACGGCCGAAAAGCTGAAGGAGATGGACCGGCTCAAGAGCCAGTTCCTGGCCAACATGTCGCACGAACTGCGCACGCCACTCAACTCCATCATCGGCTTCTCCCGCGTGATCCTCAAAGGGATTGACGGCCCGCTCACGGATATGCAGCGCACCGACCTGGAGGCTGTCTACAACAGCGGGCAGCACCTGCTGAGCCTGATCAACAACATATTGGACATCTCAAAGATTCAGGCCGGCAAAATGGAGATCAACATCGGGGACACCGATCTGCGTGAGATCATCAAGAGCGTTATGTCCACTGCTATTGGGCTGGTCAAAGACAAGCCCATCGAGCTGCAACAGGTTGTGCCGGAAGACCTGCCGATTATACGCGCGGATTCCGGACGTATCCGTCAGGTACTCCTCAACATCGTCGGCAACGCCGCCAAGTTCACCGAGCGAGGCTTTATCCGCCTGGAGGCAGAGGCAACTCCGACTGAGGTGATTATCAGGGTTTCGGACTCCGGTATCGGCATCCCACAGGATAAACTGGGCACAATCTTCGAGGAATTCACGCAGGTGGATGGCTCAAGCACCCGCGCCGTCGGTGGCACGGGACTGGGTCTGGCCATCTCCAGGAACTTTGTGGAAATGCACGGAGGCCGCATCTGGGCTGAGAGCACTGTAGGCAAAGGCTCCACCTTCCACGTGGTGCTTCCTATTGCGGGCCCCACCGAAATGCCCAAGGAAGAAGAAGAGGATATCGTAGTCGGAGAGCAACCAATTCCCGGAGCCAAACAGGTCCTCTGTGTGGACGATGACGAAGGCGTTATCACCCTCTTCCGCCGTTACCTGAGCAAGAAGGGCTATCAGGTCATCGGCCTGACCAGGAGCACGAATGTGGTTGAAAGGGCCCAGCGCATCCGTCCGTTCGCCATCACACTGGATGTGATGATGCCCGAGAAGGACGGCTGGCAGGTCATCCAGGAACTCAAGTCGAATCCCCACACCCGCGATATTCCGGTGATCATCTGTTCTATCGTAAGTGATAAGGAATATGGTATCAGCCTTGGTGCTTCTGACTACCTGGTCAAGCCTGTGCTGGAGGAGGACCTGGTGGCCGCGCTGGAGCGGCTGGATCGGCGCAAGGATGGTCAACAGCGGGTGCTGATAGTAGACGACCATGCACCGGATCGTAAACTGCTGCGTCGGATGATCGAGAGCCAGGAGAGGTATCAGGTCATCGAGGCCGCCGGGGGGCGGGAAGCGATCGAGCTGATCCAGAGGATCCATCCCGACATCATTATCCTGGACCTGATGATGCCGGAGGTGGATGGGTTCGCCGTCCTTGAGTCGGTCAAAGCGAACCGTGCTACTCGCTCCATCCCCATTATCGTCGTGACCGCCAAAGACCTTACTCCGGAGGAGCGGGACATTCTCAACCGTGGGGTGGCGGCCTTGCTGCAAAAGGGCCTCTTTGGCAGGCAGGAATTGCTTGCAGATGTGGCCGCCGCTCTGGAACGCATCGCGGTATCAGGAAACAACCAGAATAATCAGCAGGGGAAATAGCGAATGACTCAGAGCAGATTCAGACATCAGGTATGGCTGGAATGTGCTGCCTGTAAGTATCGTGTGCCGTTCACCAGGCCACTGAGTAAATGTGAGAGATGTGGGCACGACTGGCTGGACGCCCGCTACGATTATGAAACGGTGCGTACGCTCTGGCCAGATGTGCTCCGGGATCGCCCTTTCGACATGTGGCGCTATCGGGAGCTGCTCCCCCTGTGTGACGATGCTCACAAAGTCACGATGGGAGAAGGGGGCACCCCCCTGCTCCGTGCCACCAACCTGGGGCTGATGCTTGGCTGTCCCAATATCTACATTAAGGACGAGCGACAGGGACCGACCGGCTCTTTTAAGGACCGCCAGGCCTCTCTTGCCATCTCGGTGATGAAAGAACACGGTATTACCGAGGCTGTGGTGGCCTCCACCGGCAATGTCGCCATCTCCTACTCGGCCTATTCCGCGCTGGCCGGCATCAAAATGTGGGCCTTCCTCACCAGCCTGGTGCCCTCAGAGAAGATGCGCGAGGTGGCGCTCTACGGCACCGAGGTCATCAAAGTCACCGCCACCTACGATCAAACGAAGAAGGTGGCTGCGAACTTTGCCGCGCGCAAGGGGATTTTTGTGGACCAGGGTATCCGGGGCATCTCGGCCCGCGAGAGTATGAAAACCGTTGCCTTCGAGATCGCCGAACAACTGCCCCAGATGATCGGGCGGGGCAACACCCCGTGGGCCACTCCCGACTGGTACTTCCAGGCCGTCAGTGGCGGAATGGGACCGGTGGGGGTATGGAAGGCATACGAAGAGATGATGCTGCTGGGGCTGGTGGACCGTATGCCAAAACTGGCCTGTATCCAGGCGACCGGTTGTGCTCCTATGGTCAACTCCTTCAAGCGTGGGCTGGATGAAATTGAGCCTGTGCTCAACCCGCAGACGCGGGTCATTACCATCGCCACCGGCAACCCTGGCCCGGCTTACAACTACCTGGCGCGGGTGATACGCGAGCATGGGGGGGCCTTCGAGGCGGTCACTGATGAGGAGACGTTCCGTGCCATGCACGTGATGGCCAAGCTTGACGGCATCTCGATGGAACCGGCCGCAGCGGCGGCCTTCGCTGGCCTCTTCAAGCTCCTCAGCCAGGGCGTGGTGAGGCGCGATGAGGTCATCGTCGTTAACTGCTCCGGCCATACCTTCCCGGTCGAAAAGCATCTGTTGGGCGAGGATTGGGCGCAGACGATTGAATTCCCCGCCGAAAAATTCGCCACTGAGGCGCCCACCGAGGGACTGCTCGGTTCCCTGGGACAGCTCGACGGCAGAGTGCGTACTATTGCCATCATTGAGGATGATCCCAAAGCCAGGCTGTTGCTCCGCCGTATCCTGCAAACACGTGGTGAGTACCAGATTTTCGAGGCCTCCGATGGGGCGATGGGCCTCGAGATGGTGCGCCGTGAGCGGCCTGACATCATCCTGATGGACTTGATGATGCCTGGCATGGACGGTTTTGAACTGCTGGAAGCCCTTAAGGCGGATGAGAGGGTGCGCGACGTGCCGGTAATTGTCATCTCGGCCAAGGAACTCACCCCGGCCGAGCGTGAACGCCTCAGTGGCCAGATCGAAACGCTGATGCAGAAAGGAGAGTTCACTGACGAGGAGCTCCTGGACGAAATACTGAAGCGAGCTGCCTAGAACTCAGCATATTGCAGCCCTTCTGAAATGTGATACAATCTATACAGGTGGTGGCAACTCACTTCTCTGTAAGATCCCGCGTCATCACGGCATAAAGGCGTGGGCTATGCTGAGAGCGTCCTCCTATGGAACAACGCAAACCCAAGATTCTCTACGTAGAAGACGATCCGGCCAGTGAGATACTGGTGCGACGAATTCTAGGTAGCGAGGGCTTCGAGATCGTCTCTGCTTCAGATGGATTGACGGCCATCGAGGTTGCCAGACGCGAACTGCCCGACATGATCCTGATGGACATCAACATCAGCGGGCTGGATGGCTACGAGGTTACCACGCGCCTGCGCACCATCGAAGAACTGAAAAACATCCCCATCGTGGCGGTCACCGCTGCTACCCTGAGCGGTGACCGCGAACGCGCCCTCATCGCCGGGTGCACCGGCTATATCCCCAAACCGATTGATGTTGACACATTCCCGGATCAGGTGCGCTCTTTCCTCCAGGGCACACGGGAGGAAGTGGCCTCAGCCGAGGAGAAAGCCGAATACCTGACCGAATACAGCCGCCGCCTGGTGGACCGCCTGGAGGAGAAGATCCGCCAGCTTGAGGCCCGAAACCTGGAACTCCAGCGCCTGGACAAGATGAAGACAGATTTTATCATCATTGCCGGCCACGAACTCCGCACGCCGCTTACCACAATTTACGGCTACGCTCAGATTCTCCAGGCTAACCCGGATATCCCTGGCTCCCCTGATGAACCAGGCACGCCACGTTTCCTCGTCGAAAAAATGGCCGAGGCTACCTGGCGGTTAAACCAGGTGATCAGTGACATCCTCACCGTCTCCCTTATTGACGCAAACAAACTGGAACTTGCCAGGGGACCGGTCTTCATCAAGCCTATGGTGGCACAGATTCTGGAGGACATCCGGCGTATCGGCTCCGATCGCGAGCTGACCTTTGAAGTCGAAGGTCTCGACGATCTTCCCATGATCGTGGGCGACTCAAAACGGTTGCACCAGGCACTCTGGAACATTATCACCAACGCTGTGAAATACACCCCCGATGGAGGGCGTATCGTCATCAGAGGAGCACGCATTGACAAAGCCGTTCATATCGCCGTGGAGGATAGCGGTATCGGGGTAGACCCAGAGGACCAGAGACGCATTTTCGACCGCTTCTACATCCTGCACGACGTCGCGCTCCACCGTTCCAGCAAAACCGCTTTCAAGGGTGGTGGGCTGGGGGTGGGTCTGACTGTGGCGCGGGGCATTATCGAAGGCCATGGCGGCAAGGTGTGGGTGGAAAGCGAGGGGCGTGATGAAGAGCGCCTGCCCGGCAGCACTTTCCACATCATACTGCCGATAGGCGAGCTTAACGAAGATTCACAAAAGCCTGATTGAGCTGGCAGGCAGAATGGTTCAAGGAAGGGACCTCTAATCGGGCTGAATTTTGCACCAAGGCGATCCTGGATAAGAACCATGCAAAGCTACACCAGGCCTATAGAAGGCCTGTTCTACGTGCCCGTCCCATCTGTCTGGGGCAACCTTTACGTTGGCTGGCGCGAAACGGCTGCAGTCCCCAGGGTGTATTGTGTGTTGCTTCCCAACGAGCCCCGGCCTTTATCCCCTTCCAGCGATACGGTGCTCCCCTCTCCCATTGCCTGCCTGTGTGAGAACATACGCCGTTTTATGGCCGGAGAGGAGATCGTATTCGAGCAAAACCATCTGGAGCTGCTGGCACTCGAGGGCTGTACACCCTTTCAAAGAGAGGTGCTGCTGGCAGGATACGCCATACCACGCGGGCAGGCAGACACTTACAAGGGGATCGCTGTCCGACTGGGAGCACCGGGCGCTGCCAGAGCAGTGGGTAACGCATTGGCACGCAATCCGTTTCCTATCGTCATCCCCTGCCATAGAGTGGTGCGCTCTGACGGCCAGCTGGGTGGGTATGGAGGCGGCCTGGAGATGAAACGGGCGCTGCTGGCATTGGAGGGAGTACACATCTCGCCTGAGGGAATTGTGAGAGGGCCATTTTATCGCTGGCCAGGCACAGGACTCACATAACACACCAGAGGAGGGACCATTTGTCTGGTATCACAGTCCAGCCCACTCTGATCATAGATGCCGATGATACCCTGTGGGAAAACAACATCTTCTACGAGCAATGCATAGCTGACTTTGTGGCTCTGATGGAGGCCCAGGGGTTCGGTGCCGAAGAGGCAGAGCACATGCTGGAACTTGTGGAGCGGGAGCGTGTACCCGTGGTTGGCTACTCCCCGGCCGAGTTCGCCCGCAGCCTGCAGATCGCCTACCAGCGTTTGTGCGCCCGGTACTCAAGCCCAATCTATGACAGGGTAAATGCGATGTTATGGGAGATCGGTCTACGGGTGGGAAACTATCCCATCATACTGCTGGATGGGGTGGAGGAGACACTCGGACAGCTCAGTCAACACTTCCGCCTGCTGCTCCTGACCAAGGGTGACCCCCAGACGCAGAGCGATAAACTGAGACGCTCCGGACTGGCCCACTTCTTTGAGTCCGTCCATATAGTCCGGGAGAAACACCCGGAGGTGTTCCGGGAGTTGGTGAATCACTATGGCCTGAACCCCACATATACCTGGATGGTCGGTGACAGCCCCCGCTCCGACATCCTGCCGGCCCTGGAAGCCGGTATTGGTGCCATCCATATTCCCCACCCCAACACCTGGAAGCTGGAGTTGGAGGTGGAAACCGAACCGGAAGGGGCTATCGTGCTGAGCCGTTTCGCAGAACTTGTGTCACTGTTTCAATTGACGGCCACTGACAAATGAGTACCGGCCAGTCTGGGGAGGCAAAGTATGCGTATCCGCAACTGGGCGGCTTTTGTCATTGTGAACGTGATCGTATCCGCAGCGGTCATATTGACAGTGCTTTTCCTGTGGGAGCGCTTCAAGCCTCTGCCGGCCACTCTGGCCATACCTTCACCCTCACCATCGCTTTATGAATATGCGGCGCACACCAATCTCACACCTTCACCGATCCCGGAAGAGACCCCCGCACCGACGCTTTACATTGTTCAGGCAGGAGATACGCTAAGCGGCATCGCCCGCGCCTACAACGTCTCCATCGAGGAGCTGATGGAGGCCAACCACCTGGTTGACCCCAATCTCCTCTATGTTGGGCAGACGCTCGTGATACCTGCTCACCCCACCGTCACGCCCTCAGCGCCGCTTTCAGCCGGGGGAGCGCTGACAACAGCCACAACACCACCCGAAGGGACACCGATAGTCCCACCACCCACCATAACCCCCGCAGGCCCCGCCACCATCCGGATCGGGCAGGTGCTCGGCTCGGGCGAGCTGGCCTCAGAGATGGTGCTTATCCGCTGTCAGGGCGGCATGGTCAGCCTGGAGGGATGGACGCTCTCAGATGCGGAGGGCAACCGCTTCGTCTTCCCCGCAATCACCATTTTCCCCGATGCTCAGCTCCGCATTCACTCTGGAGCGGGCCGTTCGACGCCCACAGACCTGTACTGGGGGCGGGAGACGCCGGCCTGGCAGGAGGGGGAGCTACTCACTCTCCGTGACCGTGATGGCAACGTGGTAGACACGTACATCGTCCCGTAGTGTGGCTACGGGCCGTCAGAGTGACGGGAATCCATACGCTCGATCCTGGCCCCCAACTGACGCAACTTGCTGTCAATCCGCCCGTAGCCCCGTTCGATCTGTCGGATATTGCTGATTGTGCTCTGCCCCTCGGCGCACAGGGCCGCGATGAGCAGCGCCATACCGGCACGGATGTCCGGGCTTTCCAGCTCCTCCCCATGCAGCGGTGATGGCCCCTGCACCACGCACCGGTGAGGATCGCAGAGAATGATGCGCGCTCCCATCCAGATCAACTTATCCACGAAGTAGAGACGGCTCTCAAACATCTTCTCGTGGATCAAAACAGTCCCTCTGGACTGGGAGGCCAGCACAATGGCTATACTCATCAGATCGGCAGGGAAACCGGGCCAGGGAGCATCGTATATGGAGGGGATGGCGCCGCCCAGGTCCGGGATGATGGTGAGTGGCTGATCGGCCGGCACGAAAACATCCTCCCCCCTGACTTCGAAGTGCACCCCCAGGCGCTCGAAGACCAGTTTAACCATGCGCAGATTTTCGGGAGCGGCATTTCGGATCAACAGCTCTCCCCCGGTCACGGCTGCCAGGGCGATGAAGCTACCCACTTCCATATAGTCCGCGCCGATCGTGTACTCCCCACCGCTCAGGCGTTCGACGCCGTGGATGGTGAGCGTATTGGAACCGATACCCTCGATCCTGGCGCCCAACCGGCACAACATACGGCACAAATCCTGCACGTGTGGCTCACAGGCGGCGTTGCGAATGATCGTTGTGCCACGAGCCAGCGAAGAAGCCATAATGGCATTTTCGGTGGCAGTGACGCTGGCCTCGTCCAGCAGAATGTCGGCGCCGTGAAGGCCCCGACTGCGCAGGCGGAAGGTGCGGTCGGCCTCCACCTCCGCCCCCAGCGCACTCAGAGCAAGAAAGTGGGTATCCACCCGTCTCCGCCCGATCACATCCCCGCCCGGGTAGGGCATGTGCACCGCCCCCATACGAGCTAACAGTGGCCCGGCAAGCGTGATGGAGCCGCGAATGGCACTGAAGAGTCGCGGGTTTAACTCGTATGTGGATATCTCACGGGCGTGTATCCGCCAGGTGTTGGCTTCCAGCTTCTCCACTGTAGCGCCAATATCGGCGAGAATCTCCCCCATCGTAATCACATCGCCTATGTCGGGCACATTGTGCAGTATCACAGGCTCATCGGTGAGCAGGCAGGCTGCCAGCAAAGGCAATGCCGCGTTTTTATTGCCGCTGGCAATCACGGTGCCGGAGATAGGAACCCCACCCTCAATGACAAATTTTTCCATCTTCACCTCTACGCTTTTGGCGATAACATTTCATCCAGCCACTCAACGGTGACCGGGTCGAGCTTATCTCTCCACGCATTCAGCAGGTTTACGATAGCCTCCCAATCGGGATTCAGGTAATAAACGTAGACATTTTCACCCACTGTTTCTGTGCGTATGGTGCCAAGCCCCCGCTTCACCAGCCGGTCAATCACCAGGTCCAGGAACTTTTCCTCCTCCGCGCTTTCGTGGGGTGCAAAGCGCTGCCAGTCATCCGGTCGGAGCAACTGGCGTTTACGCAGGCACAGCACGCACATCTCCACCTGCACCACATACAACAACTGGTTAAGCTCCCTCATCTGCTGCCGCAAAGCATCGGCCTGCCTCTCGAAACTGCCGAGCAGCTGCTGCAGACGTTGCATCTCCCGCTCGACCAGATGCGTGCCCAGCAGGCGATCGGCTACGACCAACAAAGCAATCCACAAACGCACCCAGATACTCATCTCAGCTTCTCGCCAAATTGAACCAGGACCCCGGTCCCGACCGACACCCCCAGCTTGTGGGCAGCATTCCCCTCCCGTACGGCGATCTCCAGGTATCCTCCGCTGCCCACCAGAGCCAGTGGCTGGCCTGGGGCACCTTCTGCATAGGTGTGAATCACACCGTTGATCTCCGTATTTTCCACTTTCACCCGGACGCTCGGGGCGTTAAAGCGCACCCTCTCCTCCCCACCGAAAGCGGGGCACAGCTCCAGCATTTCGCCACACCACACAAGGAACCCGATGCTGGTGATCAGATTGCCGAAGTGGTCCACATGTAGTACCTCGCCCCTGATGCTCTCCCGGCCGATTTCCAGGCGGGGCAAAGGCAGAGTACAATGGTCACGCACCGGTGGCCCCAGTCTGGTGAGCGGTACACCGAGCGCCAGGCTGGCAGCGGCCGGAGCAAAGATGTCGCGCCCGTGAAAGGTGTAGCTCTGCCGGGGAAGGCGATAGCAAGGGTTGGTGATAACTACCAGCTCTTTTATCGGTTCGCGGGCCACCACATAGCTGAAAACGCCATTATCGGGACCGACGAAGCTGCCGGCCGGCGTGCGCAGAGCGATCGGCCGGCGTGCACTGCCCACCCCGGGATCCACGATGACCAGGTGGACGGTGTGAGGCGGAAAATAGGGATACACATTGTGGAGTATGAAGGCAGCCTGGCGTACGTTGTGGGGCGCGACTTCGTGGGAAATATCTATCACCCGGGCTCTGGGAGCGATGCTCAGAATCACCCCTTTAACAGCTCCCACATATCCATCCGCAGTGCCGAAGTCAGTGATGAGGGTCACCAGAGGTACCTTTGGCATAGTCTCGTTTTTTATTAGGACTTCCGGCCTGCACTGACTCTGTGGAGCGTCAACGCGGGTTCAGGCCTGGCGCCATGTGTCCGGAAAGGTAACTGCCCACGGTGTGCGAGGCCTTGCCGGGGTAGATGGTTCATAATCGGTTGACTCTGTGGTCTGTCTGATGTCACCCGGTTGAAATCGGCCTGAACAGGTAACTTACTCCGCGGCCCAGGACGATCTCCAGACCACGCCGGTGGCCTGGTCGGAGGCCGGTCACAGCCTGAGGTTCGGGTCCACATTTGACTGTAAATCTTACGCTGGCATCAGGGTTGCACGCGAGTGCGAGATACGCATAACTGGATTCCGCGCGTCGTTCCTGCCTGACGTGCCCGCCTGACGCGGCCCGCCTGACGTGCCCGCCGGATCACAATCCGGCGGCGGTCGGCGGCCAGCACCCGGCCACGTGCCTGCCGGACGTGCCCGCCTGACGTGCCCGCCGGATCACAATCCGGCGGCGGTCGGCGGCCAGCACCCGGCCACGTGCCTGCCTGACGCGCCCGCCTGACGTGCCCGCCTGACGTGCCCGCCGGACGTGCCCGCCGGACGTGCCCGCCGGATCACAATCCGGCGGCGGTCGGCGGCCAGCACCCGGCCACGTGCCTGCCGGACGTGCCCGCCGGACGTGCCCGCCTGACGTGCCCGCCGGATCACAATCCGGCGGCGGTCGGCGGCCAGCACCCGGCCACGTGCCTGCCTGACGTGCCCGCCGGACGTGCCCGCCTGACGTGCCCGCCGGACGTGCCCGCCGGATCACAATCCGGCGGCGGTCGGCGGCCAGCACCCGGCCACGTGCCTGCCTGACGTGCCCGCCGGACGTGCCCGCCGGATCACAATCCGGCGGCGGTCGGCGGCCAGCACCCGGGTCACAGCCTGAGGTTCAGGTCCACAGTTGACTGTAAATCTTACGCTAGAGGTATGGCTGAAGCAGAGTGAGGATTTTCATCAATGGTGCAACGTCATCTTCATCGAACTGAGCCAATTTATCCGAATCTATGTCCAGGACGGCCACCACTTTTTCTCCCTTCTTGACCGGCAGGGCGATTTCGCTCTTTGAGCGTGGGTCGCAGGCGATGTGGCCGGGGAACTGCGCCACGTCCGTCACGATCACCGGCTGGCCGGTGCGCACACAGTGGAGGCAGACACCCCTGCCACTTAACACCTGGCAGGCCACCGGTCCCTGATAAGGCCCGACATGCAGCTCATTCTCGTTGTGCACCATATAGAAACCGGTCCACAAATGATGGGGCATCTTGTGGTGCAGGACAGCGCATATCGTAGCCATAGCTGCTATCAGGCCGGGTGATCGGCCTTCAACCAGCTCTCGCAACTGGGCGTAAATACGCTCGTAACGTTTCATCCTGCCTGGAGTGATCATCGTGTCATGCCTGAGCACACTTACAATCCACGGCGGCATCATACTGCCATTGTGGTTTGATCCCGTAGATGCGTGTCTGGACATCTTGCACAAATCCGTTCCACAGCCGCGTGCGGTAAGTGTCCAGCAGGCGGAACCCAACCGATTCGTACAGATGGCAGGCCACCTGATTGTGATCCGTGGTCACCAGGTGAACACCACACACACCTGTCGCCCAAAATTGCCTCAAGCTGGTCTCCAGCAGCGCGCGGCCGATTCCCTGCCCGCGCGCAGACGCGGCCACACCGGTGTGCAGATGGCCAGGGAATTGTGCCATGATAGCGGTAAGGGCCTTGCCTGCAAACACCTCCCGCAGTGCGCGACAGGCATACGCAAGAGCCTTCCTTCCGATGGTATAGCGATGTCTGAGCACCCCGCCCACAACGCCCGGCAGGATGCGTGTAAGGAATATCCGCAGGCGTTTGCGACTGTCGCCGCAACCCATTATGTATCCCAGTACTACCCCGTTCGCCTCGGCCACCCACAACCGTTCTGACTCATAGTCGGTGTAGTAGGCTGCGAATAGCGAGCAATACAGCGCGCGATCTTCCAGAAAAGCCTCGACCGGGGCACCAAAGAAGGCGGTATCAGCGACTAACGTCCAGACAGCATCCCGGTCTTGGGGTGTATAGGGACGTATGTGGTACCTCGCCAGCATGTCAACTGCCGCTGTCCTTTGTGCTCCAGGCGGGCGACATGAGCCTGCATCGGCCGTGAAACCGGTACCGGCTACAGTTGGAATTCGCCGCTTGCCCGTACAATCTTCTGCTGATAGTCGGTCACGTAGGTGAGCAGTTTCTGCTTAATTCTACGCCACTCCTCGGAGGCCAGGGCACGCCGCAACGCTGCCAGGTCCTCTGCCACGCCACCCTGGAGCACCTGGGGACTGCCGCCATATTGAGTGTACCATGCATCGGTGGGGTGTACACCCAGTTTCACCAGCCCTGGCCCCAGTTCTCGCATGAGAAACTCGAAACACTCATCCTCTCGGCCCGGCCGGATATTCCAGGATAGCAGCAGTTTAAACATCTCTCCGATCCTCTATTGACATCCCAGGATGGCCATATTCTGTGTGGCCTGGTCCTTCCAGACGGCGGGTGGGTTTAGCTCCAGAAAACGCTTGAATGTGGCACAGGCATTGGCAGCGTCCCCTTTCTGAGCGTATGACTCTGCCAGGGCGTAGTAAGCTTCAGGCAAGTCTGGACGCTGGGCGATTGCGGTGGAAAGCGTTTCGATAGCGGCATCATAGTTTCCCTGCTGAATATACACATTCCCCAGCCCGATCAGCGCTTCTGGCATGTTATCCTGCAGTGCCAGGGCGGCTTTGAACTCGTCAACAGCCTGCGCGAGCAATTGTTTGTCCGGTGTGGCCGGGTCTTTAGAGAGCGCCAGGACCAGATAAGCGGCGCCGAGTTGATAATGCGTATCCGGGGCATCGGGATCCTGGTTGAGAGCGGCCTTAAATTCGGCGACGGCGAGTTCCAGTTGTTGCAACTGATAGTAAGCCACGCCAAGGTTGTGATGTGCGGCCGCGTTGCCTGGGTCAAGTGAGACGACCGTGGCAAACTCATCTTTGGCCTTCAACGGCTCGCCGGCCCGGCTGTATGCCTGCCCCAGCAGGAAATGGGCTTTACTATCCTTAGGGTTGGCCTTCACTGCGGCCTCCAGGTTGACGATGGCTTCCTCATAATTACCTGCTTCCAGGGCAGCACGGCCTCTCTCCAGCGCTTCACCCGCCTCTTTGCCGGTGCCTATCCGCCCATTGACCAGGATAATGACACCAATGACCACGATAACAAGCAGTGTAATGGCCAGGATATGAGACTTCTGCATTTCTCCTCCGATTAATTTTGATGAGGACAATTATACCGATAGCGGGACGTACGCCAGGAATGCAGCAGCGAATGGTTGGGGTAGAGACCCGGGTTTTGCGCCAGCTCTAAAGTGAGGCTTGCTTATCACACGCGGCTGCTTTATGAGCTGACCTGTTTCACTGCCGCATTTTATTCACTTGTTGACGCAGCCGCGCCACACGCGCCTGCGTATGGGCTTCCCCAGGGAAGCGGCTCAAACGATGTTTGTTAAAAGCCAGCTCTGTCAGCAATTGGTAGTAGCGTCCCAATTTCCACCAGCGTGCGACATCACCGCCAAGCAACGCTTTCATTCTGGAAGCCGTTCGTTCAATGTATGAGCACACGGTCTTGTAATCTGCCTGACTCAGTGTGCCCAACTCGACTTCATCAGCCAGAAAGGTGACGAGCCAGCGACGTTCCTGGAACGTGGTAAAGATGATAATGGCGAAAAGGACTGACACGCCACCCCAATCCGTAATAAGTGCGACTCCACAGGGCCAGCAAAGCTCCGCGCCCAGCATCACGCTGCCGTTGTGGATGGCATGGGCTGTAATGCCGCTTACCAGCCCGATAACAGGTGCCATCATTTTAACGACTATACTCGGCGACGTGCGCATCAATGCCAGTCCCAATCCTGTCATCCCGGTGAACATGGCATGGTTTAGTCCGAACACAAAGGCGCGCAGGATGACCAGCCTGCCCAGGCCACCCAGCCCTGATGAACTTAGAGTATCGGCGAAGTAGAAGATGTTCTCGACGGCTGCAAATCCAAAGCCCACCAGTCCACCGTAGATAATGCCGTCCAGGGGGCTGTCTATCTCGTACCGGAAAAACAACAGCAAAAGCAGTAAAGCGCCAGCCTTTACGACTTCCTCTACGAGGGGAGCGACCACCGCCGCCCCGATCAGGTCTGCTACCACCGGTTGGACCAAATCACTTATGGGTACGTCGAGGATAACCTCTGCCACGACGGAAAAGAGGATAGAGGGCAATGCGCCCCAGAGGAACGCAGCGGTCAGTAAGGGTAGCGGTTCCTTCTCATAGCGGTCAAACCACCACAGGATAAGGGCATACACGACCATCGGCATGATGCCGACTGCTATGACGAGCACGACACCGGCCAGGAACAGCATCTCCTCACCCTGTTACGCCGGAGCCGGGGCAGGTGGCATGTCTGTGACCGGTCTGGTCCGCTCGTACTTGGGGCGTTTGTCCGCCTTTTTAGCACCCCTGGCCGGGAGGGGACTCACCGGGACGTCAGGCGTCTCTCTACCTTCGAACACAGCCACAAATTCCTCTGCGTCAAGTGTCTCCACTTCGATCAGGCGCTGAGCGACCCGGTCCAGTTGCTCTCGATATTGAGTCAACACCTCACGGGCCCGTTCGTGAGCCCGGTTCACGATCTTGCGCACCTCTGTATCTATCTCCTGAGCTATAGCCTCGCTGTAATCACGCTGTTCACCGATTTCCTTACCCAGGAAGACCAATTCCTCTTTTTGACCAAAGGTCATCGGTCCGAGGGTTTCGCTCATCCCATAACGTGTGACCATGGCGCGTGCGATTTCCGTCACGCGTTCCAGGTCGTTAGCAGCACCGGTGGTTACATCTCCAAAGACCAGCTCCTCGGCCGTGCGCCCGCCCAAAGCGTAAGCCAGCTCATCCTCCAGTTTGCTCTTGGTCACCAGGCGGCGTTCCTCCTCAGGCAGGGCGATGGTATAGCCCGCTGCCATCCCCCGGGCCACGATGGACACCTTATGCACTGGATCACAGTTGGGAAGTACGTGGGCCACTACCGCATGGCCAGCCTCGTGATAGGCAGTGATACGCTTTTCCTCCTCCGACATCAACCGGCTCTTACGTTCCGGGCCTGCGATCACCCGCTCGATAGATTCCTGGAACTCGGCCATGCCGATGACTTTTTTATTGCGACGGGCGGCCAGGATTGCCGCTTCGTTCACCAGGCTTTCGATGTCCGCTCCCACGAAGCCAGGCGTCGCCCTGGCCAGCGTTTTGAGGTCCACATCATCGGCGAGGGGTTTGCCCCGCACATGGACGGCCAGGATGGCTTCACGCCCTTTTAGATCGGGCCTGTCGAGCACGATGCGCCGATCGAAGCGGCCAGGCCGCAGCAGCGCCGGGTCCAGGATGTCCGGCCGGTTGGTGGCTGCCATGACGATCACGTTGGTATCTGTATCAAAGCCGTCCATCTCGACCAGGATTTGGTTAAGTGTCTGCTCGCGCTCATCGTGTGAGCCGCCCAGCCCGGCGCCCCGGTGGCGTCCTACAGCGTCTATCTCATCCAGAAAAACGATGCAGGGACTGTGGCGCTTGGCCTGCTCGAACAAGTCGCGCACACGTGAGGCACCTACCCCAACAAACATCTCCACAAACTCAGAGCCGGAGATGGAAAAGAACGGGACGCCCGCCTCCCCGCTCACCGCTTTGGCCAGCAATGTCTTGCCGGTGCCTGGCGCTCCCATCAGCAGCACTCCCTTGGGAATACGCGCGCCCAGTTGCACAAACTTCTCCGGCTCTTTCAGGAATTCAACCACCTCACGCAGTTCCTCCTGGGCCTCATCCACTCCTGCCACGTCGTCGAAGGTGACAGAAGGCTGGTCGCCGGTGTACATACGGGCCCGGCTTTTTCCAAAAGCCAGCGCCTGGTTGTTGGCGCCCTGGAACTGGCGCAGCATAAAAAAGCCGAGGGCAAACATCACGAGCACCAGCAGGATGGAACCGCCGGCACTCAGCAGTGTGCTCCAGTCCGGGGGATGCACCATAACGATCTCGACTCTGGCCAACTGCTCAGGAGTAACCCCCAGGTCACGCAGTTGCTCTGTGATAGAAGATTCTCCACCTTTATATGAGACGACCTCTTCCCCGTTACCCAGTTTTACCACCACACGGTTGCCTTCTACCCGGATGCCGGTGACATTCCCCTCGCGAATTTGGGCCGCAACCTCGGTGAGCGAGGTCTGTACCACGCCCTGTGCGCGCTGGGAGTAGTAGCTATACACCAGGAACACGGCAACCACGAGAATCAGCAAGTATATAAACGAACCTCCACCTGATCTTGAACGCACGTCAAACCTCCGTATTATCGGCTCCCTCTGAAAACGCAGGAGCCGGGGCACATTCATTCATTGATACAAAGCCATCTTGTCTTGCAATTTTATTATACCATGCTCTGGTATGCTGATGCAAGGGCTGTTGTAGGACAACTGCGAGCAGAGTTGTCCTGCAATCCCCCGGCTCGGGCCAGTCTCCAGGCCGCGCCGAGCCTGGTGAACGCAAATATAACGCACAGGAAGAAGAATTTGACTAATCGCCCGGAAACAGTTATCATACCCGCATCTCTCACATTGGAGGCGGTTATCGTTGGAGAATGAAATGAGCGTTTACGTGGACTTCGAACCGGCGGGCCGTCGAGGCGATTTTCCTGCCGGGACGTCGCTGCTGGATTGCGCCAGGCTGTTGGGTGTCGGGCTGATCAGTCTGTGCGGGGGTGTCGGGAGCTGTGGGCGCTGTGTGGTGCAGGTCCTGGAAGGCGAAGTTTCGTCGCCAGACTCTGTAGAAGAAGCTGCCCTGGGCCCGGATCGGTTGGCGACCGGCTATCGCCTGGCCTGCCGTGCAGTGCCTCTTGGCTCCTGCAAGGTGCGCATCCCGCCGGAGTCACTCTCTGCTCCTCAACGCACCCAGGTTGAAGGGGAGGAAACGCCTGTTACTCCAGAACCATTGGTACATAGTTACAGGGTGACGCTTTCACCTCCCTCCCTGGAGAGCAGGGACCTGCTCGCGGATATGGAGCGTCTGGCATCGAGGCTGAGTATACAGTATGGTGTGACCGTTTCGGGAGCAGACTTAGCCGTGCTGCAGGGCCTTTCACCCCGCCTGCGCTCGCTGAGCTGGCAGGCCAGAGCTATAGTGCGTGATCAGGAAATGATCGCTCTGCTGCCAGCCGATACTACACCCCTGGGACTGGCCGTAGACCTGGGCACGACCAAGATCGCCGCGTACCTGGTAGACCTGGAGACCGGGGAGACGCTGGTTGCCAGGGGGCTGATGAACCCCCAGATCGCTTACGGGGAGGACGTGGTTAGTCGGATGGCATATGCCATGCAAAGTCCCTCCCAGGCTGCTCAACTCCAGAAACTGGTCGTAGATTCACTGAACCATGCTGTGGCTGAGATGGTCAGCGAGATCGGGAGAGAGGCCGGCGAGATTGTCGAAGCTGTAGTAGTCGGCAATACAGCGATGCATCACCTGTTTCTACGTTTGCCAGTAGAGCAGTTGTCACAGGCACCTTATGTGCCGGCCATCAGCTCTGCTATGGATATCAAGGCCCGTGAGGTGGGGCTGGCGATCGCGCCCGGAGCCTATATCCATCTGCTGCCCAATGTTGCCGGGTACGTCGGCGCTGACCACGTCGCCATGTTGCTGGCCACAGGCGTTGCCCAGATGGAAGGAACGGTCCTGGCACTCGACATAGGAACCAATACCGAGATTTGCCTGAACCATCAGGGAAGGTTAACCAGTGTTTCTTGCGCTTCCGGGCCAGCTTTCGAGGGAGCGCACATCAGGCACGGGATGAGAGCGGCCAGAGGCGCTATCGAGCGCGTGCGTCTCAGGAACCATCAGGTAGAGTATCAGACAATAGATAATGTTGCTCCGGTGGGACTGTGCGGCTCCGGCATCCTTGACAGCCTGGCCGAGCTTTATCGGGAGGGGATTGTGGACGCGCGTGGCAGGTTGGGCGAGCATGCCCGGGTACGTGATGGCGATGGTGGACGGGAGTTCGTCCTGGTCGGTGAGGAGGAGCGGGGAGGCAGGCCAGCAATTACCATCACTCAAAAAGATATACGCGAATTGCAACTTGCCAAGGGCGCCATAAGGGCCGGCATTGAGATGCTGCTGGAGGCACAGGGAATCTCTGCCCAGGAGATCGAGCAGGTGATAGTTGCCGGGGCCTTCGGCACCTACATCAGCATAGCGAGTGCTGTTGCTATAGGCATGCTGCCCCTATTGCCGCTGGAGCGCTTTCGGCAGGTGGGGAATGCAGCCGGCACGGGGGCCAGGATGGCGCTCATCTCCCGCAGCAAGCGGAGCGAAGCCCAGGAGATTGCCCGGCGAATCGGTTATATCGAGCTGGCCGCTGAGCCACATTTTATGCTCACTTTCGCCAGAGCAACCTCCCTGAGCAATACGTGGTGAAGCAAGAAACGCAGACCAGCAGACAGACGAGGGCAGCCACGGCGCTGCGGTTCGTACACAGACTGAAGGTCGGCCAGGCAGCGCTGTGGTGGGCCGTGGCGGCAATTGTCGCAGCATGGCTGCTATGGATGACCCTCCGCCCCAACCCGACTGTTGCCGGCGAACTCGGTCCGTTAGTCAAACCTGCCTCCGCGCACAGTATCTCTCCCCACCTGCTCATCGGACTGGCAGGCAACGTTGTGGTTTTCATACCGCTGGGGACGGCAGTGGCGCTTGCTCTTGGTGGAAGTCCTCCAGCACGTCGCTGGTTAGGAACAGCGGCCGCTGGAGCCTCCCTAAGCCTGCTGATAGAGCTTGTTCAGACGGGCATCCCCAGCCGTGTGGCTGCCGTGGATGACTGGCTGCTCAATACGGCCGGGAGTGCTCTGGGCGCATTGCTTGCTGAACTGATGCTCTTCGCACGCCGGAAGCGTGCACGAAAGGAGAAGCGCGACAACCACCTGGCCAATTTGCAGCCTGTTGCTCTGTCAGGGGCAGGCCACTCGCGTCAGGCAGAGCGGGTGTGTAAACAGGCCAAGCACACGCAGCCAGATGAGACCACAGAAGCCTGACAATATCACCACCCCAAGTATATAGTCCCGGCGGGTGCAGCGAATGTCGTGCAGGCAGGTGCGCTGCACACCCTCCAGCCCGAAAGCCCGCGATTCCAGCGCCACTGTGAGTTTGTCAGCAATCCTCAGAATGTTGATCACCATCGCTACCAGGACGGGCAGTTGTGCTCTCAGTCTCTGGAACCAACTTCTCCCGCTCAAGTCGAGTGCACGGGCCTGCTGTGCTTCTGTGATCATCTGATAGAGATTGTAAAAGGTGGAGAGATGGCGCAGGCTGATCGCCAGCACCAGTCCCCACTCGAATGGTAGCCCCAACCTGACCAGGCTGCGCACGATCGCACGCTGGTCGGTGGTAAAGAGCCAGAAGAAGCAAATGAAGGCCATCGTGTCCAGTCTTGCTGCCACACTCAGGCCACGTACCAGTGCCAGCGGGGTGATTCGCAGCACCCCAGGCTCGAAAATTGCCTTCCCTTCCGGGTAGAAGAGCGTCCACAATACCGGCAGCAACAGGGTAACGGGCAACATCGCCCGCCACGCCCAGATAAAACGCTCGCGCGGCACTCCCGCTGAGGCTATCAGTATGTGGACGCCGAGCAGCGCTACAAGCAAGAAGAAGAGATTGGAGAACAGGGTCATCGAGATGATACCGGTAAGCACGAAGAGGAGCTTGATCCTGGGATCAACTCCATGTGCCCATCCGCGACGCGCCACGTACAAGTCGAACGTCCCATCCATACGCCGGCCCCTCACTCGATCGCCCATATGTGCGATGGGCGCTTTGGAAAAAGCCCGTCCAGCACGGTTTGCACCTGGCTGTTTTTACACCAGCAATCCCGGAAGATGTACTGCAATTCGCTGAAGGTACGGTGACCAAACAGAAGATGCAGGAACGTCAGGTCGGGGAAAGCAGCATCGCCCCAATCGGCAGGGGCGGGCAGCCATTCTCTGACCCCGGCCAGCCGTCCTCCTTCCAGTTGCAACAGGAGGCCTGAGCGGTAGAAGCTGATTTTGAGTGTCCCTGAGTAAGCACCTGCGTCTGATCTCGACAGCCGTCGTTCCAACGCTGGCGCAATATGGCGCACGAAGCTTACCACATCAGCCACGCGGATGTACCAGGCGTATGCCTCCCGAAGGTGGGGGAGCATATCGGCGGCTGAGGCATAGGCCGGGTGCTGCTCTCCCAGCCCGAAGCCGCACGCATCACAGCTCTCGTTGTCGCGAGTGGCGTATGCCTCACCTGTGGCCCACAGGTAACGCACGACGGTTGGTGTCACCGCTGCCCATGGAGTGTGTTCATCTAATTCGTATAGCCAGAGCCATATGTGCCGACTTTCCAGCCTGGCTGCATGAGCGAGGAATCCCACCGGCCTCCCTGTGTGCTCAATCAGTCGCAGCATTACTTTGCCCTCGCTCGACTCACTGCGGCCATTCAGCTCATAGCGCCACTGCGCCGGGTCGCGCAGGCAATGGACCGGCTGCCGCTGCATGCCACGCTCATACAGTGCAGCGATGAATGGCAGGTCGGCTTCTGTTGCCGGGCGTATGTGATAAGGCTCGCTTTCGCCCTCCTTCAATGGTGGTACATTGCCCCTGTAGCCCACTCGCCCACCGCCAAGCGTTATCGCCATCTCGTAGCCGAACTGGCGATAGAAGAAGGGGATGCCGGTGATGGCCTGCACCATCTCACCGCGCCCGGCGCTCAACCGGTGCACTGCCTGGAACTGAGCGCGGACCAACCCCCGGTTGCGGTAGTCGGGATGGGTACCTACCAGCTCGATCCTGCCGACCTTGAACGGTATCCCCTCATAAGCCCAGGTCTGTGAGATGAGGTTGAGCGACGAGACAATTTTACCCGCGTGAGTGTCCTCTACCAGCATAAAGTCCTCGGGGCGGAAAGTGGGATGACGTCCCGACATCAGGTCCCGCACCCATGCCTCGACATGCCGGTTTGGCTCCTCAACACCGGGGTCACGGTGGATGAGGGCGTCGAAGGCCGCGAGAGCTTCGGTGTCGGCCGGGGTGGCCCGCCGCATGATCAGCCCGTCCCCAAGATCACAAGGCAGTTCTCCCGTTACGTTCGGCCTGATCATTCAACTTCCCATACGTGCTCACCCACATGACACGCAATACGTGCGAGATGTGGCCTGAGCCATCCTTCTATATCATCGAGGGCAGCAATTTCCTTCAGCGTCTTGCCGGATTTCATCAACTGTCGGATGAGTTGGTGCCCCAGAAAGTAGCCACAGTACCGGTGGCCCTGAAATTCAAACCAGGAGCCGAAGAAAGGCCGGATGTCTCCACCTGTGGTCGCGCGCTTCAGGAATTCTGCTGCCAGCAGAGCGATGTTCTCCTGGCACCAACCCTGCCATCCCGCCGGCTCCAATTCCGTAAGGTGCCACTTGTCCCTGCCGGTGATGATGCGCTCGCATTCCATGGCGAAGCCCTCATCATACAACTCCCACCAGGGCCCTGAGCCAGGTGGAGAGGTGCGCCAGTGATAAAGCGCCAGGTGGCCGATCTCATGGGCAAGCAGACCGGCGAGCGTCTCGCGCTCGCTCCACCCCTCCTCGGCGATATTCTCCAATCCCAGGAGCACTGCTGGAATCTCGCCGTAGCGCGTGGCCCAGCCGGCGCCGCAGCCGATCCCCACGTAAATGAAGAAGACTATTTCGCAGTCAAGCCCGAGTCGCTCCCGGGCGGCAGCGTACACGGGATCACAGAGTTCCACCAGATTCCGGTGCGCTATTTTCATCTGCGGAAATCTCTGCCCCAAATAGGGGAAGACGCGTTCCTCCGCGACCTGGCGCCAGTCCAGCCCCTGATCGGTGTAATCCCGGGTGAGCAGAGCCAATATCTCTGGCCACTCAGCCATCCAGGATGCCCAGTGCTCTACCTGAGCCTGGACAGGCAGATCGCATATCCTCTCCCACAGCTCCAGGAATGCGGGGAAAGTATCTATGACCATCCCGCTTCAGTTCAGCGTCTCTGCTGCGATTGTACCCGGTACCTTAAATACATCATACTCTCGCTCCAGCTCCCTGCGGAACTGCTTTGTATACAGGCGATAGTAGTGACCCCGTGCTCGCAACAGCTCCTCGTGCGTTCCCATCTCTGTAATACGCCCGTTTTCGATGACCAGAATCCGGTCTGCGCGCCTGACTGTGGAGAGGCGATGGGCGATGATGAAACTCGTTCTGCCCTCCATCAGCTGTTCCATACCTTTCTGGATGAGCGTCTCGGTCAGCGTATCCACTGAACTGGTCGCTTCATCCATAACGAATATCTCCGGCTGGGCCAGGATCGCCCGCGCCAGGCTCACCAGTTGTTTCTGCCCTACCGAAAGCAGATTACCGCCCTCGCCCACCTCCTCATCGTATCCTTTCTCAAGCTTCATGATGAATTCGTGTGCGCCTGCCATGCGGGCAGCCTGCTCGATCTCTTCGTCAGTGGCGTCCAGGCGTCCGTAGCGGATATTTTCCCTGATGGTGCCGGAGAACAGGTGTGGTGTCTGCAGTACCACACCGATGCGGGACTGGATGGCATGCAGGGTAAGCCTGGTGTAATCCTGCCCGCCGATGCGAATAACGCCTCTTTTTGGCTCGTAGAAGCGGCACAAGAGGTTGACGATGGTGGACTTTCCGCCGCCCGTTGGTCCTACCAGCGCGATCGTTTCACCCTGCTTCACATGGAGCGTGAAGTCGCGCAGCACCGGTTTATCCTCCTCATAGTAGAAATCCACGTGGTCGAACTCGATATCACCTCGAATGGTGCCGGGATCAATTGCTCCCGGGCGGTCGGCGACCTCAGGCACGGCGTCAATCAGGGAGAAAACTCGCTCCGCTGAGGCGATGGTATGTTGCATCTCGGCGTAGACGCGCGCTATATCCTGGACAGGCCACAGCATGAAGGTGAGGTAGGAGACGAAGGCCTGAATGCCGCCGATGGTCATACCACCTGCCTGCACCTGCCACCCTCCGTACCAGGCGATCGCGCCAAGCCCCACTGCGCTGATTAACTGGACCACGGGCAGGAATAGTGCCGAGAGCCAGGCAGCGCGATAGGCTGCCTGGTACATTTTGTCGGTCAGATCGCTGAACTCGCGCAGGTTCTCCTCCTCACGACAGAGGGCCTTCACCACCCGCACGCCGGTGATGTTCTCGTTGTACGCTCCGGTGATCCTGGAATTGAGCCTGCGCACCCGTCGGTACTCAACGATGATCTTTTTCTGAAACAAGGATGCGATGACTATCAGGACGGGAATGATGGTGAAGACAAGCAGCGCCAGCTTCCAGTTGATCACAATCATGAAGTAAACCGCGGCGCTTATGTTCATCACCCCCCACGTAACGTCCAGCAGACCCCAGGTCGCCAGATCAGCGATGCGGTGGGAATCCGAGGTGACCCGTGACATAATCCAGCCTACCGGGGTGCGGTCGAAATAGGAGAATGAAAGCTCCTGAAGGTGATCGAACATCTTTTTGCGCAGGTCGTAGCGGATACGTTCCCCCAGGATACCGGCCGCATAGATGAAGCCGAAAACACACAGCGCCTGAAACAGGAGCAGTGAAGCGTAAACGGTAACCAGGTGTATAAGTGCACCACTATCCCCGGCAAGGATGGCCTCGTCCACGATGCGCTTACCCAGGTAAGTGAAGTAGGAACCAAGAATGGAAACCGTGGCAATGAAGGTCAGGAAGCCAACCAGCCAGGGCCAGTGTGCCATGGCCAGGCTCAGAATGCGGATAACGGTATGGCCATTGAAACGCGTTGTGAATTCCTCTTCCTCAAATTCCTGGTGCGACATAGGCCGTCTCCTCCTGTAACTGCCTACCCATGCCGGCTGAAGTCGCCCACTTTGGGCCTTCGGCAAGCGGTCGGCCTGTGCCGACCGCTGTTTCCGCGTCGGCGCAGGGCGACGCCCGGCGCCGCAGGCGCCGGTAAAGTTCGATTTCCAATCGGCACACGGCGGCAGGCAGCCGGGCAGGTAATTACCTCATTTTCGACGTCCCCGGCTCGTACAACTCCCGTTCCAACTCTTTCTCTATGCGAGCCTGGAGTTCATATATTCGACGGTAAATGCCATCCTGGGCCATTAACTCTTCATGTGTCCCACACTGCACGATCCGGCCCTGGTCAAGTACCAGGATCAAATCTGCATTCATCACGCTCTGGATGCGATGGGCGATGATGAAAGTCGTGCGGCCCGCCATCAGCTGCTCCAGAGCCCGGCGGATCTCCTCCTCCGTCTCCGTGTCCACAGAAGAGGTGGCATCATCAAGGATAAGGATGCGCGGGTTCCTGAGCAGTGTGCGTGCGATGGCCACACGCTGTTTCTGACCACCGGAAAGCGTCACCCCTCTTTCACCGACCAGCGTATCGTACCCGTCCGGGAAGGCGGTAATGACCTGGTGGATCGCTGCCGCCTGCGCGGCGGCCTCGATCTCTTCCTCGGAGACCTCACGACCGGCGCCATAGGCGATGTTCTCACGAATGGTACGTGAGAAGAGGAAGGGTTCCTGCTCGACAAAGCCGATTTGCTGACGCAGATAGCGGCGCGGGTATGCTTTTAACTCCACTCCGTCAATCGTGAGGCTGCCATCGGTATACTCGTAGAAGCGTGGCAACAGATTGACCAGTGAGGTTTTGCCCGAGCCGGTGGCGCCAAGCAATCCCACAACCTGACCTGGCTCACAGTGAAAGCTGATCTTTTTCAGTACGGCGTCGCTCGTACCATCGTACTCGAAGGAGACGTTATTAAATACAATCTCCCCACGTACAGGTCCCTGCGGTTTGTAACTACCTTCGTCCAGCGGCTCGCGCTCTTCCCGGATCAGCTCCATCACGCGTCTGCAGGAAACCAGGCCCATTGACATATGGACGATCAGCCGTCCCAGGTCGCGTATAGGCCAGATCAGCCAGGTGACCAGGCCGGTATAGGCCAGGTACGTCCCCACCGTGATCGTGCCGTTGATGGCCATCCATGCGCCAGCAGAGAAGCCCCCCAACATCTGCAGACCACATAGCACATCCGAGACAGGCCAGTACAGAGAATGCATCAACAGTAGAGCACGGCCCAGTTGATACTGTTTCCAGTTTTCCCGCTCGAACTTTTCTCGTTCATACTCTTGCCTGGCAAAGGCCCTTACCACCCGCACGCCCGTCAGGTTCTCCTGCAAGATCGTGGAAAGCCGGGCCTCCTGGTTCTGAAAATCCTCATATGCTCTTGAGACCCTCCTGAAAAAGAAGAACGACATGGCCACGATCAGGGGGATTATGACGATAGAAAAGAGCGCCAATTGCACGTTCAGGCTGAGCAGGACCGCGAAGTTAACTACAAAGAGCAAGAGGACACGTCCCACACCAATCGCCTGGTCGGAGATAAAACGGCGTATCGCATCCACGTCCGAGGTGGCCCGCTGGAGCAGCTCACCGGTCTCCATGTGGTCGTGGTATGTGAAAGGGAGATGCTGGATGTGGTCGTACAGGTAGTTGCGCAGGCGTCGCGTGACCCCTTCCGCCGTCCTGGCTGCCAGCCTGCCGCTGAGAAAAGAGAACAGCCCCTGCCCGAGTGCCAGGCCCACGAAAGCCAGTCCGATGAGCGGGAGGACCAGAGCAGGTTTGTCCTGGCCAAGTACTTCGTCCACAAAGTAACGGAGTAACAGCGAGTGGCCTGTTCTGAGAAGCGCTGCGATACCCACGCTGAACACGGCCACCAGATAGGTCAGGCGGAAACCCGTCAGCATGCGCCACAATCCCACCAGGCTACTGTCCGCGGTGGCAGTCCTGAGGTCGAATTCGTGGAGATTCTCAGGCGACGACATTACTCATACCTCCAATGCAGCTTCGGCGACTTTGACATTTAGTGCCTATCCGGAAAACGTAACCGACGCATCCCTATGCGTCGGTATAAGCGGCATAGGGATGCCGCTTGTACGGTTTTTCGGATAGGCTCTTAGGAAGCCCGCGACCCGTTGATGAAGGAGCAGGTAAAGAAAAAAGGCCGTGGGCATCGCAGTGCACCACGGCCTTGTAAGGGTAACCGATTCTGTTCAACAGACAGGCGCACTGCGACCAGGCAACGCAACAGCGCTGAACTCACGCGGCTGTGCATACCTGGAAAACCGGAATATGGCAGTGCGCATACCTGCAATCTCCTCTGAGCTTTCAGCACTCATTATACCCCTGTCCGCCGGGATGTCAAGTGCTCAATTGTAGGACAACTGCTCGCAGTTGTCCTACGATGTAGCCGGGTGTGACGACATCGGAGGCGGTCAGGAGGCCGGCCCGAGCCGCAGAAATGATGGGCACCCGTCCAGGTGAACGCAGTTGCCCAATTCCAGAAAGCGGTGTAGAATTGAACACTGGATGTAACAGGGCCTCTTTGTCAATCGAAGACATTGATGGTTCAAGGAGGAACATGCTTCAATGACCACACAAGATGCTCGCTTACCAGAAGTACCCCCAGAACTGAGAAACAATGTGCGCATTGGCCCCCTGGACTGGCTTTCCCCTCTCTACAACTGGAGCCGCAAGCGATCGCTGTGGCCACTTTTCGGAGGGCTGGCCTGCTGTGCTTTTGAGATGATCGCTGCGGCTGCGGCCCGCTTTGATCAGGCGCGCTTTGGTATGGAGATTGTGCGCCCCAGCCCACGCCAGGCCGACCTGATGATTGTCTCCGGCACGGTGACCAAACGTATGGCTCCCCAGATCGTGCGTCTCTACAACCAGATGCCGGAGCCAAAATATGTGATCGCTATGGGAGCCTGCGCTATCTCCGGCGGGCCTTTCAAAGAGGGTTATAACGTCGTCTCCGGCGTGGACAAACTGATCCCGGTGGACGTGTACGTGCCGGGCTGTCCACCCAGACCTGAAGCACTTTACAACGCCTTCCTCGCCCTCCACGCCCTGTGGGACCGGGAAAGGATCAGCCAGCTCCGCTGGTACCGTAAGGATGTGGTGGATGAGGGAGTCCCCGTGCCGGAACTCGGCCCAGACCTGGTGAACTGGCGTGTGGTGGAGAAGCTCGGGGCAACGGAGGAATGAACAATGGAAACGCAGACAATGACAGACGTGCTTACCTCTCTGAAGGAACGTTTCCCCGATGCGGTTGAGCCGTCAGAGTACGAGGGGGTGGTGGTGGCCCCCGCCCGGTTGCTGGAGGTTGCAACCTTCTTGCGGGACGAACTCGGCTATCGCTACCTTTCACTGGTCTCAGGTGTAGACTATCCGCAGCCCACGGCCAGATTCCCCGCCCGCTTCGAAGTGGTCTACCACCTGTTCCGTGAAAGTGGGGGCCCGCTCACGCTCCACGTCCATGCCGAGCGTGACGATCCGGTGGTGCCTTCGGTGGTAAGTGTCTGGCCGGCAGCAAACGTGCATGAGCGGGAGACATGGGACCTGATGGGCATCCGCTTCGCCGGCCACCCAAACCTGCGACGCATCCTGCTGTGGGAGGGGTTTGAGGGCCACCCGTTGCGCAAAGACTGGCACGAGGTCTATTACGAAGCCGACAAGAAGCCTTTCGAAAGTCGCTACCCGAACGGCCGACCCACTATGGCCGAAGCGCGCTCCCCCCTGGGCGACAACCTGCGTTATCCGCCGGGCTGGTCGCCGCAGGGATGGCAGTCTCAGGCCGAGGAGGCGGTGTACGCACCACTCGAAGCCCATCTGGGGGGTGACGGACGCAGAATGCCCACCGATCAGGTAGTGGTGAACCTGGGGCCTCAGCACCCAAGTACTCATGGTGTGCTGCGTATGGTTGCCCGTCTGGACGGGGAAACGATCCAGCAACTGGAACCGGTGCTGGGCTATCTCCACCGCTGTCATGAAAAAATCGGGGAGCGGAACACCTGGCTGGCCAATATGCCATATACGGACAGGCTGGATTACGTCAGCTCTATGTCCAATAACTTCGGCTATGCTATAGCTGTGGAGAAGCTCCTGGGGGTGGAAGTGCCTGAGCGGGCGGAGTACATCCGTGTCATCATGGCAGAGCTGACCCGTATAGTCAGGCATCTCATCTCCATAGGGTCATACACCAGCGACATCGGTGTTTATCTGACCGGCATGCTCTATGCGTTGGAAGAGCGTGAGCTGATCCTGGACCTGTTCGAGATGGCCTCAGGGTCACGGATGATGTGTAACTACTTCCGCTTCGGCGGAGTGGCCCGCGACCTGCCTGACGGCTGGGTAGCACTGGCAAAGGAGCTGGTCTACGAGAGGCTTCCGCGCCGTATAGACGAAATGGAGCGCTTCACGTTTAACGATGTCTTCCGTGCCCGCTCTGTCGGAGTGGGCGTCTTGCCGGCGGATAAGGCGATAGCTTACGGTTGCACCGGCCCGCTGTTGCGCGCCTCCGGCGTTCCATACGATGTCCGGCGGGTTGAGCCTTACTCCGTTTATGGCGAGCTTGATTGGGACGTGGCAGTGGCCTATCACGGCGACATCCATGACCGCTTCGTCGTGCGCTTCGAGGAAATGCGTCAGTCGCTGCGCATCATTCGCCAGGCACTGGAGCGGATGCCGGAGGGCCCTGTGCTTTCGGGCAAGGTACAGCCGGCTCTCAAAGTACCGGCCGGCGAGGCCTATGGTCGGGTGGAAGCCCCGCTTGGAGAATTGGGTTTCTATCTGGTCTCGGACGGCTCGGCCAACCCGCACCGCTATCGCATCCGCGCTCCCAGTTTTGCTAACCTGGGAGTGTTGGGAGAGCTGTGCAAGGGCCACCTGATCGCTGATGTGGTGGCCATCCTGGCGAGCATTGACATAACCCTGGGTGAGGTGGACCGCTGATGTACGGCCTGGACATACTCAAGACTATAGGCGTCACGTTTGGGCGCTTTATAATGACCTTTTGGGACGATCTGCGCTGGTTCGGCAGGCGCTACACCTTGCAGGCTTTACCGATACGACAGAGTCCCAGGGGACGTGGCATCTTTACCGTCCAGTACCCCAGGGAAAAACTGCCACTCCCGGAAAACTACCGGGGCTTTCCTTTCCACGTAGTTGATCCGGATACCGGTAAGAGCCGCTGTACAGCCTGCGGTATCTGCGCCAGAGTTTGCCCGCCCCAGTGTATCTGGATCGTGCGGGCAACTGACCCGCAGACAGGCAAGGCGCTGCGTGAACCGGCGGAATTCACCATTGATGTGAGCATCTGTATGTCGTGTGGGCTTTGCGCGGAGGTGTGCCCCTTCGGAGCCATCAAGATGGACCACGACTACAGTTTCGTTTCCTACCGGCGAGACAGTGGGGAGTTCCTATGGAATCTGGAGCGTCTCTCCAAACCACTGGCCTATCATGCCAGGATCCATCCCACCGCTTATCTGGCCGAACAGGCAGCAACGGAGAAGAAGGCAGCGAAGCAGTAGCGAGTGAGGAGGCCGACAAGGGTATCCTGGTGGCCTCTGTGCGTTTCCAGCAGACGGGTAAGCTTTACGACTTCGATGCCAGAGGGTGTGCTGACCTGCGCGTGGGTGACTATGTCCTGGTAGACACGAGCCGCGGACAGCAGATAGGACAGGTGGCCACCATACGTACACTTAAAACTGTAGATAAATCACTTAAACCGATTATAAGGCGTGCTACCGGCAGGGACCTGGTGCTGCGTCAGAAGTGGCAGCAGAAGGAGCAGGAGGCTAAAGCTGCTGCAGAGGCAGCGGTGCGGAAACTGAAACTCCCCATCAAGGTGATACTGGCCGAATACACCTTTGACGGCAGCCGGCTCGCCATAGTTTACGCGACCGAAGAGAAAAAACCTCACCTGGAACCATTGAAGGAGAAGCTGGAGCAGGAACTGAACGTTCACATCGAATTGCGCCGCGTGGGGCCTCGTGACCATGCCAAATTGATGGGCGGCTACGGGGCATGTGGAGAACCGCGTTGTTGCTCCCGCTTCATCTCCGAGTTCTGCCCGGTCTCGATCAAGATGGCCAAGACGCAGGGGATGTCGCTCAACCCGGAGGACATCACCGGGATGTGTGGGCGGCTGCGCTGTTGCCTGGCCTACGAGCAGGAGCAGTACGAGGAAGCCACCAGGCTGATGCCCAAACGCAAGAAACGTGTGCGCACTCCATGTGGCGAGGGTAAGGTCGTGGACCTGCTTCCGCTCAAGGGGATCGTGGTTGTCCAGATCGAGGACCAACGTGTCGAAGTTCCCCTCGAGGATGTGGAAGTGATTTAGAGCCTGTCCGGAAATCGTAACCGATGCATCCCTATGCGTCGTTATAAGCGGCATAGGGATGTCGCTTGTTTTCGGATAGGCTTTTAGCATCAGGTTTGCACGCGAGTGTGAGATACGCATAATTGGATTCTGCGCGTCGTTCCTGCCTGAAGTGCCCGCCAGACGTGCCCGCCTGACGTGCCCGCCAGACGTGCCCGCCAGACGTGCCCGCCGGATCACAATCCGGCGGCGTCGGTCGGCGGCCGGCACCCGGCCCGCGTGGATTGTGATCCACGCGGCGCATAGTCCCGGCGGCCAGCACCCGGGCCTGACGTGCCCGCCTGATGTGCCCGCCTGACGTGCCCGCCAGACGTGCCCGCCGGATCACAATCCGGCGGCGTCGGTCGGCGGCCAGCACCCGGCCCGCGTGGATTGTGATCCACGCGGCGCATAGTCCGGCGGTCGGCGGCCGGCACCCGGCCCGACGTGCCCGCCTGACGTGCTCGCCGGATCACAATCCGGCGGCGTCGGTCGGCGGCCGGCACCCGGCCCGCGTGGATTGTGATCCACGCGGCGCATAGTCCGTCGGTCGGCGGCCAGCACCCGGCCTGACGTGCCCGCCTGACGTGCTCGCCTGACGTGCCCGCCTGATGTGCCCGCCGGATCACAATCCGGCGGCAGCGGTGGCGGCCAGCACCCGGCCCGCGTGGATTGTGATCCACGCGGCGCATAGTCCCGGCGGCCAGCACCCGGGCCTGACGTGCCCGCCTGATGTGCCCGCCTAACGTGCCCGCCTGACGTGCTCGCCTGATGTGCCCGCCTGACGTGCCCGCCGGATCACAATCCGGCGGCGTCGGTCGGCGGCCGACACCCGGCCCGCGTGGATTGTGATCCACGCGGCGCATAGTCCCGGCGGCCAGCACCCGGGCCTGACGTGCCCGCCTGATGTGCCAATCCGGCGGCGTCGGTCGGCGGCCGGCACCCGGCCCGCGTGGATTGTGATCCACGCGGCGCATAGTCCCGGCGGCCAGCACCCGGCCCGCGCGGATTGTGATCCACGCGGCGCATAGTCCGGCGGTCGGCGGCCAGCACCCGGGCCAGACGTGCCCGCCAGACGTGCCCGCCTGACGTGCCCGCCTGACGTGCCCGCCTGATGTGCCCGCCGGATCACAATCTCGGTGGCGGCCGGCACCCGGCCCGCGTGGATTGTGATCCACGCGGCGCATAGTCCGGCGGTCGGCGGCCAGCACCCGGGCCTGACGTGCCCGCCTGATGTGCCCGCCTAACGTGCCCGCCTGACGTGCTCGCCGGATCACAATCCGGCGGCGTCGGTCGGCGGCCGGCACCCGGCCCGCGTGGATTGTGATCCACGCGGCGCATAGTCAAGAGATTTGCCAGAGCCTTGCGCCTCAGAATCAGTTATGCGAATAATAAAGCCTGTAGAAAGATGATGTCAGGCCACCCATTGGGCGGATTGTACAACTTCTTAAATTCGTCCTCGCCAGATAGCCACGTCACAGGGCATGATAGTCCGTTGGCCGCATTGCCCGTTCAGGCAAACAAGGCACATTCCTGAAATGCTCGAAAACATTGACCTCAAAGCCGAGGCAGAAAAACTGCGCCCTCAACTGGTCGCGTGGCGGCGTGACTTCCACGCTTACCCGGAGCTGGGGCTGAAGGAATACCGCTCGGCCGCCGTTATCGCCGACCTGCTCCACGCTCTGGGCTACCTGGTGCACACAGAAGTAGCCAAGACCGGAGTGGTTGGGTTGCTCGAGGGCACGCGGCCGGGACCGGTGGTAATGGCTCGCTTTGACATGGACGCGCTGCCCATTACCGAGGAAAATGCCGTGGATTACGCTTCGCGCCACCCGGGAGTGATGCATGCCTGCGGCCACGACGCTCATATGGCGATAGGCCTGGGCGTTGCCACCGTTATGGCACGCTACCGGGACAGGATGGCCGGCACGCTCAAACTGGTCTTCCAGCCAGGAGAGGAGGGTCTGGATGGGGCACGCCTGATGATCGAGGCGGGTGTGCTGGAGAACCCGCGCCCTGATGTTGTCCTGGCCGCCCATGTCTGGAACGACATGCCGGTGGGACTGGTAAGCGTCACGGCCGGAGCAGTTATGGCAGCAGCCGACAAGTGGACCTGCCAGATCAACGGAGTGGGAGGCCACGGCGCTTTGCCGCATCAGGCAAACGATCCTGTGGTTGTGGCAGCCAATCTCATCACCGCTCTCCAGACTATTGTCAGCCGTAACATCAACCCTCTGGAGGCTGCGGTTGTCTCGGTCGGCTCGCTGCACGGTGGCGACGCCTTCAATGTTATCCCGGCGCAGGTCGAACTTGGCGGCACCATTCGCGCTTACAATCCCCAGGTACAGTCACTGGCCCGCCGGCGTTTGCAGGAGCTCGTCGCCGGGATGGCCCAGGCTTACGGCGTGGAGGCCAGCCTTGAGCTGACCCCGCTTACTCCGGCACTCATCAACGATGAGCGAGTGGTGGAAGTGGTGCGCGCTGCAGCCTGCGCAGTGGTTGGACCAGGTAATGTCATCTTCGGGTTGCGGACGATGGGCAGTGAGGACGCTGCTTTCTTTCTGGAACAGGTGCCCGGTTGCTATATCTTCCTCGGCTCGGCCAGTGCCGGGGCGGAAGTCTGGCCACACCACAGCCCGCGGTTCAACATAGACGAGGAAGTGTTGCCGACAGGAGTGGCGATCATGGCGTACGCGCTGGCGCACTACCTCTTCGGCGACCCCGTGGCAGAGAAGGATAAAGCGGATACCTGCCCCCCGGCGGATTTTCAGCGTCCGTTGACCGATCAGGGGAGTGGATGAAGCGGTGGTTAAAGAACGCGTCATCGTTGTGATGCCCGCCTACAACGCGGCAAAGACACTTGAGCGCACCTACCGCGACCTGCCGGCGGACGTGGTGGATAAGATTATCCTGGTGGACGATGTCAGTCAGGACGAAACAGTCGAGATCGCACGACGCCTGGGATTGAAGACCGTTGTGCATATCCAGAATAAGGGGTACGGTGGCAACCAGAAGACCTGTTATCTGGAAGCGCTGAAGGAAGGGGCTGACATCGTGGTCATGCTTCATCCTGACTATCAGTATGACTCCACGCTTGTGCCGGCGTTGATCGCGCCCATTCAGCGCGGCGAGGCCGATATGATGTTAGGCTCGCGTTTCCTGGGTGGGCAGGTAAGAGCCGGCGGTATGCCGCTCTATAAGATCATCGCCAACCGCTTCCTCACTCTGTGTGAGAATCTGGTGCTGGGCCTGCACCTCTCTGAGGCTCACACCGGCTTCCGTGCCTACCGCCGTGAGATGCTGGAAACCATCCCTTTCCTGCTCAACTCCGATGACTTTGTCTTCGACAGTGAGGTGATCGCCCAGGCAGTGGCCTTTGGGTTTCGTATCGGCGAAATCGGGGTGCCAACCCGCTACTTCGAGGAGGCCTCGTCGGTTAATTTTCGCCGCAGTGTTGTCTACGGCTTTGCCACACTGTGGACGCTCCTCAAGTTCCTGCTCCACAAGTGGGGCCTGGTGAAGATCCCCCAATTCAGCAAACCTCTGCGCGAGGTGGTCAGCCGTTATCACAGGGCTGAACTTTTCCGCGAGGCAGGAGGATGAAGACCGCTTCCAACCGGGCGGCCTTGCTTATTATTGTGCTTCTCTTCTCAGCTCTGGGCGTCGCTTACAGTCTGGCTGTCCCCCTCTTCGAGGCACCTGACGAACTGTGGCACTTTTCTTTTGTGCGCTTCCTCGCCACACAACACAAGCTGCCGATCCAGCCCACCGGGGGCAAGGACATGTGGTTACGCGAGGCAGGACAGCCCCCCTTATACTACTTGCTGGCCGCACCACTGGCTGCCCTGTGGGACACCCGGGATTTCCCTGCCTTTGTCCGCTTCAATGTGGCCCATCCTGCCGTGACTCCCGGCTCCCTGTCCCGTTCTCCGAACGTCTTCATTCACACTCACTACGAGAAGTTCCCCTATCGGGGTACGGTATTGACCATCCATATCGTCCGCCTGCTGACCGTCCTGTGGGGAGTCGCCACCGTGATTGGCACCCACCTGCTGGCCGGCCGGTTATTGCCACAGCAGCCCAGACTGGTGCCGGTTGCGGCCGCCGTTGTGGCCTTCAATCCCCATTTCATCTACATCAGCAGTGTAGTTAACAACGATGCCTGTGCTGCATGTCTGAGCACATTGTCCCTCTGGCTTGCTGTAAGGATAGCGCAGGAGCACGGGCTGAACAGTGGAAAGCTTTTTCTCACAGGGTGTGTCTTGGGGCTGACGTTACTCAGCAAGGTGAGTGCGCTGGTGATGGTGATGCCGATGGGAATGGCTCTCCTGCTGAGATGGTGGCGCGATCGGAATGGGAGGGCGCTGCTGGCACGGGGAGTGACGCTCTTCGTCCCGGCGGTTTTGATCGGGGGATGGTGGTACGGCCGCAACTGGTTGCTCTACGGTGACCCGCTTGCCTGGCGCGTGTGGTTGCTGGATATCGGTGTGCATCATATCGGGCCGGCAGAGCTTCTGACACAGTTCGGCCACGTGGCCACATCATTCTGGTCACCCTACGATGGGCTGTTCCCCAGGCCTGTTTTCTGGATGCTGACCGCCCTGGCTTTACTTGCGGTCCTGGGCTGGGTAAGGTTGATGCCCGCCATCATGCGCCCGCATGGCATCGCACTGAAGAACGCAGATGGGCTGTTGATCGCAGGAGCATCCTTCCTGCTCCTCTTCGCCAGCCTGGTACACTATATGAGGACCACACCTTCGGCAGAGGGAAGGCTGTTATTCCCCGGCATAGCAATCCTCGCCTCTCTGCTGGAGTTCGGCTGGGCGAACATACTGCCCGGAAGGGTAATGCGTGGCACTTCCCTCGCCATTATCGCCGGTCTGCTTACGTTGAGCATTGCCACCCCGCTGTGGATCGCGGCCAGGTACGCCTGGCCGTTGCTCGCCTCACCCGAGACCGTCCCTGCCCGGGAGGTTTTCGATAACGCTATCTTTGGGCCGGTACGTCTGTTGGGTGTCAGCGTCGAACCCGAACAGGTCCGGGCCGGGGAAACAGCCTCGGTGGTCCTCTATTGGGAGGCTCTCTCCCCTCCACCCGTGGACCTGCGGGCTGTGGTGCGATTGTGGACCCTGGGTGGGCGCCTGGCGGGACAGAGGGACACCACCCCTGCCGGCGAGGTTTATCCGCCGGACCTGTGGCGCGCCGGCGACGTTGTACGCGACGTTTATCACGTTCAGGTGCATGCCGACGGGCCGGCTATGTGTCGTGTGGCGATCAGTGTGCTGAAAGGTCAGCAATTGTTAGGTGAGGTCTCCACGGGAGCAGCGCTGAGAGTGCTGCCACAGAAGCAGAGAGCCGATATAAACCCGCTTACGCATCCCTACAGGATTGGCAACGTGGCAGAACTTGAGGGTTACAGACTGGACGGTTACCCGCTCTCGGCCGGTCAAACGCTGACGCTCACACTCTACTGGCATGCGCTGGCTGACATGGAAAAGGATTACACTGTGTTCGTGCACCTGCTGGATGAGGACGGCACGCTTCTGGGACAGGGTGATGGCCCACCTCTCCACAATGATTACCCCACATCCTTCTGGTTGCCGGGGGACAGGCTGTCTGACCCACACCCGGTATTTATAGCACGTGAGCCGTCCGGCAGGATATACCTGCTCGTTGGCTGGTATCGGCTTGTGGACGGTACGCGCCTGCCCGCTTACACCGCATTCGGGGAGCGCCTTACCAACGATGCGATCCGGTTAGAGCCCGTGACGGGACGGCAGGATGCCACATCCCGGTGATCCTAACCTCGTTGCCGTAAGTCGGCACAGCCGGGCCGGTCTCCAGACTGCGTCCTGATGGCACATTGACTTATACACACTTTTGTGGCAAAATAAACGCCCGGAACTGCCAGGTCTACGATTTTGTGCACTCCGACGGCCCTCCATAAGGCCGCCGAAAACCCAACAATATCACTTCTTTCCAAGGAGATAGAACTATGAGAGAGTTGACCGAGATCCGCTGGCATGGTCGGGGAGGGCAGGGAGTCGTCACTGCCGGCAAGCTGCTGGCCGAGACGGCAATGGTCGCCGGCCAGTACTTTCAGGCCTTCCCGGACTATGGACCGGAACGTATGGGGGCCCCGATCCGTGCCTACACCCGCCTGAGTCCCCAACCTATCACCATTCACTCTCAGATTGAGGAACCAGACGTTGTGTTGGTGCTGGACCCCACCCTCCTGGGGACTGTGCCGGTAACCGAGGGCCTCAAGGAGGACGGTATCCTGCTGGTAAACACCAGTATGAGCCCCGCTGAGGTGCGCCGGATGACCGGATTCAAGACCGGCAAAGTCTTCACTGTGGATGCCAGTCACATTGCCATCGAGGAGATGGGACGGGAAATTACGAACACACCCATGCTGGGCGCATTCGCGCGGGCTACGGGATTGTTCGATGTCGAAGAGCTGTCCGAACAGCTACGCGCCTGGTTTGGCAAAAGAATCACCCAGGAAATGGTCGAGGCCAATGTCCGGGCGCTGCGTCGTGCAGCAGAGGAAATCAAAGAAGGGTAGGAGAACTATGGCGCAACTAAAGGGTTGGAAAGAAATTCCGATTGCCGGCATGATCCTGGAAGCGGGCAACGCCGTCGAATATCGTACCGGCGGCTGGCGTGCCTTCCGCCCTGTGCGAGGAGAGGCAGAATGTATTCACTGCTTCCAGTGCTGGCTGTTCTGTCCTGACTCCAGCATTCTGGTGGATGCTGAGAACGAGAAAATGGTGGGCTTCGATCTTGATCATTGTAAAGGTTGTGGCATCTGCGCCCGGGTCTGTCCGGTGAACGAAAAGGTCATCCGCAACGCCGGCACCAAACTGGCACGGGACGACGCTCGCCTGTGTATCTGCATCGTCGAGGAAGGTAAAGTTGAGGAGCACTGAAATGAGCAGATTTGAGGCGTTAACGGGAGATAACGCAGTTGCTATGGCCATGCGCCAGATTAACCCTGATGTGGTGGCTGCCTACCCCATCACCCCCCAGACAGAGACGGTGGAATTCTTCGCCGAGTATGTGGCCGATGGGCTGGTGGACACGGAATTCATCTGCGTGGAAAGCGAGCATAGCGCTATGAGCGCCTGTGTGGGCGCCTCAGCAGCAGGCGCCCGGGTGATGACCGCGACCTCCTCTCAGGGACTTGCACTGATGTGGGAAATAGTCTATATCGCCGCCTCCTACCGTTGCCCCATCGTGATGAGCCTGGTCAACCGTGCCCTCTCTGCTCCTATCAATATCCACTGTGACCATTCGGATGTGATGGGTATGCGAGACAGTGGCTGGATCGTCCTCTTCTCTGAGAACGGCCAGGAGGCCTATGATAACATCATCCAGGCCGTGCGCATCGGCGAACACCCGGATGTGCTTCTGCCTGTGGTGGTATGTCAGGACGGCTTCGTCACCAGCCACGGCATGGAACGGGTGGAGATCTTCGATGATGAGGCAGTGAAAGAGTTTGTCGGAACATACAAGCCGCGGTGGCCATTGCTTGATATAGAACACCCCAAGACCTTCGGGCCGCTTGACTTCTACGACTATTACTACGAGCATAAACGTCAACAGGTACAGGCCATGGAGAATGCCACGGAGGTCATCCTGGCTGTCGCTGAGGAATTTAACCGGAAGTTCAACCGTAACTATGGCCTGTTCGAAACCTACCGTTTGGATGATGCTGAAGTGGCTGTGGTTGTGACCAACTCTACGGCTGGCACCGCCAAAGTGGTCGTGGACCGGTTGAGGGAAGAGGGGCTGAAGGTAGGGTTATTGAAGCCGCGCGTCTTCCGTCCTTTCCCGGCGCGGGAGCTGGCGGAGGCGCTGAAGCATCTCAAAGCTATAGCGGTGATGGATCGTTCCATTTCGTTCGGAGCGATGCACAATGCCGGCCCGTTGTTCCTGGAACTGGCGGCCGCCCTCTCGCTCTGCGGCGTTCACATACCGATGGCCGATTATGTCTTTGGCCTGGGCGGGCGGGATATCCTGCCCCGCGAGATCGAATCCGTCTACCGTGACATGCTCCGCACGGCCGAAAGCGGACGGGTGGAGCGCATGGTGACCTATCTGAGTGTACGGGAGTAACATCATGGCAACCAGACTGATCCCCAAAGAACTTGCTAAACGGCCCGATCGTCTCTCGCCAGGGCATCGCCTTTGCGCGGGTTGCGGCGCCTCGATTATCGTGCGGCAGATGCTGGCCGCGATTGATGATCCGGTGGTTGTCGCCAATGCCACCGGCTGCCTGGAAGTGGCCACCACAATCTACCCTTATACAGCCTGGCGGGTGCCCTGGATGCATAACGCTTTCGAGAATGCCGCTGCCACCATCGCCGGGATCGAGGCAGCGTATCGCAGCCTGGTACGGCAGGGTAAGCTCCCCGAACAGGGGGTGAAATTCATCGCCTTCGGCGGTGATGGCGGCACTTATGACATTGGCTTCCAGGCCCTCTCCGGCGCAGCCGAGCGTGGACACCAGTTCCTCTATGTCTGCTACAACAATGAGGCTTATATGAACACCGGCATCCAGCGCTCCAGCGCCACCCCACTGGGAGCCCATACCACTACCTCGCCAGCCGGCAAAGTCGTACCCGGCAAACAGCAGATGCGTAAGGACCTCACTGCGATTATGGCAGCCCATGACATCCCCTACGTCGCTCAGGCCGCACCCAGTCAGTGGCGGGATCTGATGCAGAAAACGCGCAAGGCGGTTGATTGTGGGGGAGCCGCCTTCATGAACGTGCTCTCTTCCTGCAACCGTGGCTGGCGCCATAATACTGATG
>Ga0209101_1000099_pt1 | contig 69739 bp, 60 predicted proteins | sample ConPoolayeCmetaG_FD_185481 | JGI IMG/M metagenome (GOLD analysis project Ga0209101, IMG submission 185481) | Hot spring microbial mat communities from California, USA to study Microbial Dark Matter (Phase II) - Cone Pool mat layer C metaG... ... | reverse complement strand
CTGTTGAGAGCCGCTTCCGCATGACATTATCCACTCCCAGACATAGCGCGGGCCGCATAGGTGCGTTATACTATGTGCCGTCAAGGGGGTGTAGCTCAGAGGAAGAGCAGGAGCCTTTTAAGCTCTTGGCCGGAGGTTCGAGTCCTCCCACCCTCACTCGGAACGCGCTCAATTCCGAACTACCGCAGGGTAGTTCGGAGTTGTGTTATCTTTATCCCAGGGCTTGCCGGCATGACACGTACCCTTCACTTCGCCCACGTCACAGACATCCATATCTCCGATCGGGGCGACACAGCCCATGTGGTCGGTACCCATGCGCCGGAGCTGGCACGCGAGTGTTTCGAGCGTCTAAACGAGATAGAAGACCTTGACTTTGTGCTGATCTCTGGTGATGTGCTTGATCTGGCAACACAGGCAGAGCTGGATCGCTTCCTAGATGTGCTGGCAGTATTGCGCAAAACGTGGCACTTCATCCCCGGCAACCACGACGGCTTCATCCATGAGAAGTATCCTGACGCCTTCCAGCCGCATGAGGCCATCCCGCTGATCGATCCACGGCTGGCTTCGCCGCGGCCCGATGCTCAGAAGGCCCGCTGGAGTCGAACGGTGGCGGCAGGGATTCAGATGATTGGGCTGGACTCCCGTATCCCTGATACGTGGGCAGGAGAGATAGGACGGGAGCAGCTAGAGTGGCTGAAAGCCGAGCTTGAAGCACACCGCGCTGATCTGGTGATCATTGCGATCCACCACCCGATACACAATCTGGCGCCGCATGTGAACAGCCGCTGGTGGCAGAACTACCTATGCCGCAATCACAGGGAACTCAACGAGTTGTTTGACCGCTACCCAAATGTTGGGCTGGTGCTGGCCGGACATCATCATGCCAACCAGATACGTCTGTTTAACGGAAGGGTTCACATCAATACGGCGGCGCTGAGTGGATACCCTTGCAGTTACCGCACACTCTGCCTGAGTGGGACAGAAGGAGGATGGCGGCTCCAAGTTGAGACTCATCAGGCAGGTCATGAAGCGATCTGGCAACGGGCGCGGGAGGTAGCGGTTGCCTCTCATCCGGCATACGAGTACGATCCTCAGAATCCGGCAACCTACCTTGAGTTCTGCGCCGGACGGGCCGAGGACTTGTATTTTGATGGGTTGATAAGCCAATGAGCTGGATATTTTTCGCCATCCTCTCGCCGGCGCTCTACTGCGTGGCGAGCTTTGTGGACAAGTATCTTCTGACCCGCGTGGTGACTGACTACCGCGGGATGCCAGTCTACGGCGCGGTCATGGGGCTGGTACTTGGGACGCTGTTCTGGATAGGGGCCGGTTTCCCTTTGCTGGCCATGCGGGATGCCGCGCTGATCATTCTGACAGGCGTGTTAAGTGTGTGGGGGGGTGTGCTGTACTTCAAGGCACTATCCGAAGAGGAAGCCAGCCGGATCGTGGTGCTCATTCAGACAATGCCGCTGTTGGTGCTGATCCTCTCGGTCATCTTCCTGAGAGAGGTGATCAGTCCCCTCCAACTAGCCGGCTTCTTTCTGATCCTCCTGTCGGCTATTGGTATCTCCATTGACCATCGGAGCGGGCTTCTGCGGTTGTCGCCTGCCTTCTACCTGCAACTGCTGGCCAATCTGGCGTGGGCGGTTTCAGCAGTTCTGCTTAAGTTCGTGATGGCCACCAACAGTTTCTTTGAGATAGTCAGCTACGAGAGCTGGGGATATGCGCTGGGCGGGTTAACGTTGTGGATAGCCTTCCCCGCTATCCGCCAAGCATTTCTCAACAGCCTGAAGACGGCGGGGGCAAAAGCTGTCAGCATTGTTTTCCTGAATGAGGGTTTTGTGGTCATAGCCAAGTTGTTGGGCGTTTTGGCAATTTCGCTGGGGCCGGTGGCGCTGGTTAGCGTAGTGGGGAGCACGCAGGTATTCTTCGGCATCTTGTACGGCTGGGTCTTGACGCTGCTTTTCCCTGCCATCTTTAAGGAAGACATTCGGGCTGGAAACCTTTTCAGAAAGGCTATGTTGGCAGTGGTGATGTTCGCCGGAATCTGGCTGGTGCGTTAGCAGGCAGGGATAGGTACAATAGTTCACCAGTCATTACCCTCAAGCACAAAGGTTTTTACACCCCATGACTGAATACGAGCCTGTCATTGGTCTGGAAGTCCACGCAGAGCTGTTGACCCAATCCAAGATGTTCTGCGGCTGTGCAGTGGTAGACAGCACAGAGGCCGACCCGAATCTGTACGTATGCCCTGTGTGCGCTGGCATGCCGGGGGTATTGCCTGTCATCAACCGGCGGGCGGTGGAATATGCCATGATGGTCGGACTGGCGCTGAACTGCACCATCAATGAGTTCAATCAGTTTGCGCGTAAGTCCTACTTTTACCCCGATCTGCCCAAAGGGTACCAGATCACCCAGTACGAGTATCCGCTTGCCAGCAAAGGATGGCTGGAGATCGAAGCAGGGGGGCAAAGCAAACGCATTGGAATAACGCGGGCGCACCTCGAAGAAGACACCGGCAAGTTGTTTCATGTCGGCAACAACAGCCTGGTTGACCTGAACCGCGCAGGTGTGCCGCTTTTGGAGATAGTCTCTGAGCCGGATATGCGGTCGGTGGAAGAAGTGGAGGCTTACGCCCGTAAACTCCGCGCGATATTGGTTTATCTCGGTGTCAATCACGGTGATATGAGCAAGGGTGTACTGCGCTTCGAGGCCAATATCTCAATTCGGCCAAAGGGTTCTACAGAACTCAACACCCGTACCGAGATCAAGAACCTTAACAGCATCCGGTCGCTGGTGCGGGCCAGCCAGTATGAGATCGCCCGCCAGATCAAAGTGGTTGAGTCAGGGGGGCAGGTTATTCAGCAGACGATGGGTTTTGATGAGGACACCGGCGAAACACATCCCCAGCGTAGCAAGGAATATGCTGATGATTACCGCTACTTCCCCGAACCTGACCTGCCGCCGCTCCACATCAGCCGGGAGTGGGTGCAGGAAATAGCACAGAGCCTGCCTGAACTGCCCGATGCCAAAGCCGAACGGTTTGTCTCTGAGCTGGGTTTGCCGAAACAAGATGCCGCCGTGCTGGTCTCGGACAAGGCGGTCGCTGAGTACTATGAGGCGGCACTGGCCGCCGGCGGCAATCCGAAAACGACCGCCAACTGGATCACCGGCGAGCTGTTCCGGTTGATGAACACAGCAGGGGTTGAGATCGGAGATGTGCCCGTCAGCCCGGAAGGTTTAGTTGAGTTGATGAGGTTGGTTGAAGAGGGAACGATCAACAACAACACAGCTAAAGAAGTACTGGCTGAAATGTCCGCTTCCGGCCAAGGGGCACGCCAAATCGTCGAGGCACGCGGGCTGGCGCAGATCAGCGACGCCGCCGCACTGGAGGCTGTCGTTGAGCGGGTCATTGAGCAAAATCCGGGGCCTGTTCAGTCCTATCTAAACGGCAAGGAAGGACTGCTTGGCTGGTTTGTGGGGCAGGCCATGCGCGAGATGAAAGGGCAGGCTAACCCGCAAATGCTCAACCAGATGTTCCGTGAGAAGCTGGAAGCGCGGCGGCAGTAGCAAGGCGAAAACCTCCGGATGCGCGGGCAGGCAGTTCCTATTGGGTTAAGATGCCGATCAAGCGCACAGGGCCGTTAGTTGCGAAGAAGAAAACGCAGGCCGCCAGCCCCAGCACAACATGAGTAATGAGGACGGCGTACAAGCAACCGATATGATGGACTGGCACGCCGTCCTTCTGATCTTGGCGGGCGTGGTTGATAAAGATGACATTTAGAACAAGGCCGGCAATGAAGATTCCGAAGTAGTACATGAGCAGGGCCAGCACCGCCTCGCCCAGATAGCTTTTGCCAGGACGCCCCTCAGATGGCTCCATTTTCTCTCCAGTCAAAATAGTGAGGCACACCAAACCAATGTGTGCCCCGCTATTCTCCCTCAGAACAACCGTTATGGGGAGGGGTAAATACTATACAGCAGGGGTGATAGTCTGATTTCGGGTGACAGCCGCATAGATCGCGCCGCCCGCCGCGCCAAGGCTCGCTGAGAAGAGGAGTACAAAACACACACCGATCACCAAGCCAAAAGCAACACTTCCTTCCATTATGCCCGCCGGCAGGTCAGCCGATTGGAACTGGGTTACAGACTGCATGATCGTCTGCATGCCCAATGCCAGCGTGGCGATAGAGTTCACGATCCCCATCACCGCGCCTGAGATCAACGCGGCGATAGCACCCCCTAGAGCCATGGGACCAGGTTCCATAGGTTTGCCGTTTTGCCTCGCAAAGAACGCATAGCCCGCCCCGATGACAGCAAAAAACAAGTAGGCAACGCAACAGCAGGCTAAGCTCAGAACCGCCAACTGTGGAGCCGCGAAGCCGGCCGCATTGGTAATGATGGCAAGTGCCAACGTCACCACGACGCCAATACCGGCTGATTTTAACAGTGCATTTGTGTCGAGAGCTGACATGCCTTCCTCCAACCCATCAGGAAAGGGGTAGAACCAGATGGCCTGTCTAGATGAGTAAACTCCGTTTAAGAAAGCTTAAAAGATTATACCTCGTCTTCAGGCGGCAGGCTGTCGTCGGATCGCTCCTCGCCGGTTGCTCCCCAGTAACCGGCAGGAGCAGTCCCTTCTTCGGACGGCCACTCCAGCGCATTGTTATTATTGCCATCCTCAGACGGGAAAATAGCTGTCAGCCAGTCTGGCAAAGGCTCCGGCGGCGGGGGAGGCGGTATTCTCTCAGCCTCCAGCAATTGTTCAATCTCGCCTGCAAACTGACGCAACTCGTCGGCAGAGCGGCCAAGCACTAATCTTCCCCGTCCTTCCATGCGCATAGCCCAATATTCCAGCTCATCTGCTATCCGCTTAAGCTCCACAACCTTCGCGTACCAGTCAATCATGATGATCTATATCCCTCGTGCTAATGCATTTGATCCCCTGCCCAGCAGTATACTCGATCAGCCGCTCCCGTGCTGATCTCGCCTGCAAAAACACAAGGGCATTCCTATCATGTAGAATGCCCTTGTGTAAGCATGGGCCGATTACGGCACATACCTATCCGCATAGAATCTGACGCAAGGTAGCCTCACTGGCCTCAGAGGTGACCGCAATGACCACATCTTTTTCCTGTAGAACCGTATCGCCATAAGGGATGATGGCCTGATCACCGTTGCGCACTACCAGCGCAAGGATGCTGTCATCCGGGATGCCCAGTGTTGAGAGCGGTTTACCCAGAGCCGGTGAAGTAGCCGCGATCTCGGTTTCGATAAAGCTGACCCCCACACCCCGCAGTGACAGGAGATGGATCAAGGACTGAGAGGGTATCACCTGCTCAATCTGAGAGAGGATCAACTCAGTGCTGGAGACAGTAACATCAATGCCCAGTTTGCGGAAGATATTCTCATTCTTGGGGTTGTTAATACGGGCAATGGCACGCAGCACATTGAACTTGCCCTTGGCCACCTGGCAGACGACCAGATTATCCTCGTCATCGCCCGTCACGGCTACAACGGCATCGGCACGATTCATGCCGGCCCGCACCATAGAGGCGACCTCACAGCCGTCAGCTTGAATGACGTTGGCATTCAGTTCATCAACAAGGATGCCGCATTTGAAGGGGTCTTTTTCAATAACTAATACCTCATGCCCGGCCTCCATGAGGGACTTGGTCAGATAAAAACCAACTTTTCCGCCGCCCACTATAATCACGTACATAGCAGTATCTCCCTAGTGCTCCAGCAGTCCCTTGATCGCGTTTGCCCCCATCAAGGTAGGGCAAATCGTCTCCAGCCCTAGACCGGTGTAAAACTCTGCCCGCAGGGGATCATAGATACGACAGATGACGCGCGGCACGCCAAAAATCTCTTTGGCCACCTGAGCGGCCATCACGTTGGTGTTATCTCCATTGGTCACAGCGACAAAGGCATCTGCCTCTTTAATGCCTGCCTGATCTAGAACATCCTCGTCAATTCCCGTGCCAATCACGACCCCGCCGGGGAAGTCGTCACCCAGCCGTGTCAAAGAGTCACGGTTAGAGTCGATTATGGTGACCTGATGCCCATCCGCGGTCAGGCTTTTAGCAAGATATGCGCCTACCCGCCCACAGCCCAAGATCACGACCTTCATTACTTTCCTCCTCGAGGCCGTAAGGCCTGTTTATGTTCAATACGATACCGACAAACTAACGGGGGGACTTATTCAAAATGACTTCACACTCAGCCCGCTTGAGGATCTCCTGGGTATTGCGCCCTATCCCCTCGGACTGCCCTGGCTTGCCGCGCCCGGTGCCCATCACAATGGCGTCTACCATCTCTTCTTTAGCAAGCTGGAGTATCCCGCTCCACACAGAGCGATGCGGAAAGATCTTCTTCTTGAAGGGCAGGCCATGCTGTTCAACGATAACCTGTGCGGTATTCAGAGCCTCTTGTCCCCTGGCGTCCTCATCGGGCATAGGAGCGTCAAGCGAGAGGGTGAAGGGCACCTCAATGATATAGGTCAGCACGATCTCGGCCTTCTGATCTTCACCCAGCCTGCAGGCCAGTTCGACCGCCCGCTCGGAGATCATATCATCCGTAGTAGGCACAAGGATACGGCTCAGCGCCGACACAGACTGACGTGCCTTGACCACCGTGTAAGAAAGGCGCGGCGGCACGCTGAACATCCATCTGAACAGCATAATCATAAGGGAGAGAAAAAGTGCCGCCAGCCCAATCCCGATGGGGCTAAGCACAGCCTGACCGGGCCGCTCGTTGACGGGCGGGGGCGGGGTAGGTTCTTGAGGGGCTGGCTCTGCTTGAGACACACCCACTGTTGGCGGCTCAGAAGCTGACACGCGGCCCACGTTGAGGAACAAGGCTGTTGTTCCGGTTACAAGCAACGCTATAAGGGCAACAGCCATCAGAGCCGCCATCCATCCGGAACGGCTGTCTGGTTTGTTAGCAAGACATTTTTGTATCATAGCGGCTACTCTACTGTCTTTCACTCTTATGTGAGGCGGCACGATACATCTGGTAGCGGACGATGCCCACATAAAGACGGTAGATTCCAAATCCCACAAAGGCAAGGCTCATCAAAACAGAAGGAGGTGAGATCACGCCAGCCGATGCCGCGCGTGCAAAGATGACGCTTCCCAGCGCAATCATCAAGATACCCAGCCCAAAGCGGTAGGCATCCATCCATGTAGCCCGCTCAGGAGGCGGGACGAGCCGGCGGGTTGACATGGCTTCACTCCTCAGCCCAGCGCGATTTAATACCACGCGCCTTGTCACGCCGGATCAGAGCCTGCTTGTATTGCTCCACTAGTTCATACTCCTCAGCGTTAGTGAGCACCTCGATCTGTTCCTGTTCCCAGTCACGCTTTATATTGCCGAGGATGGGCAGACCATTGCGTCTTCGCCAGAAGATGTAATAGATGAGGCACAACACTACCCACAGCGGCCCAAAGATACGGCCAATGTCATGGGTCATAATGACCGTCACCCAGATCGAGAATACACCCAGAAATCCAAGGAATCCAATCAGCGGGACCTCGATCACGGTGCCGTCCTTGCGCTTCATTTTGATATTGCCTGGCACCTTGTAGGGACGCGGACTGTAAGGATCGGTAAATCGCAGACGGATGAGTGAGACAAAAACCAGCATGTATCCCAGCGTTGCGCCAAAAGCATACAGATTGGCCAGCGTGTCAAGCGCACGCGGTGTGAGAAAGGCAAAGATGGTCAGAGCAACACCGACCAGCCCGAAGCCGACAATCGCGTTGACGGGTGTCCGATAGCGGGGATGCACCTTGTTAAACCACCTGCTGGCCAGGCTGAAATGGCTCATGGAGAAGATCAGGCGCGAGGCGCCCATGATCCCTGTATTAGACGAAGTGAGCAGGATGGTAGCACCGAGAATAGCCGTCAGAGGGCCAGCTATCATGCCAACATAGGGGATATGACTGGCCAGTGCCGCGATGGGGTCTCCCTCGCGTACAGCGATTTCCTGCCACGGCAGTACGCCCAGCCCCAGCGTTGAGAAGGCCATCGCGTAGATCAAAACAGTGAAGATCAGTGTCAATGAGGTGCGCGGGATAATCGTGGCGGGCCGGCGGGTTTCCTGTGCCGCCTGACTAATCGACTCCAGCCCGACAAACGAGATGATGGCCAGCGATGCACCATACAGAAACTGGGGGAGAGTTGGCACTTCGAAACGCCATTGATAGGCCAGCAGTTCGGGCCGCCATGCAAACAAGAAGCCGGTGATGATGATGGAAGACTCGATCACCAGATCAAAGCCGCCTAGTATTTCATTGAAGCGTGAGGATTCTCGGACTCCCCGCACATTGAGGATAAGAAGCGCGACAATCACGACCACCGTTTCCAAACACCAGATCGGGTTGATGTCGGCAAACGGCCCCCACGTGACCCGGAAGTCACGGACGAATGGGAGGAAGAAGTTCATGTAACCAGTCGAGGCCACAGCGAAAAGGGCAATATCAATGGTATAGTCAAGCAGGAGGGCAATGCCGGCAATGAAACCGGCTATGTCTCCCAAGCCGCGCAAAGAATAATAGTTACCGCCACCTGCCACAGGATAAGACGAAGCCAGCTCAGTGAAGGCCAGACCGATCATCACATAGACCAGCCCGGCCAGGGCAAAGGCAAGGGGTGCCATGCCTTGTGCGGCGGCGACAACGAGGCCCAGCGCGGCGTAGATATCTGCCCCCACATCAGCATAGCCCCACATATACGAACCCCAGATGGTAACATCCCGCCGTAGCTCAATCTTCTCAGCCGAAGAAGGAGCAGGCGCATCAGTGACGCTCATCCATTACTCCTTGTCAACCAGACAACAGAGATCGAAGAGTGGCCGCTGGCCACTCCCCTGGCATACGCGCATGAATTTTATCCTTTTTGTTGCTGGTGTCAATGAGGGACTGATCCAGCGTGCATGGGGCGGAACTAGGCTATCTCGTAGCTCTCGCCCGGCTTCAGCAGGACCGCCTTCGTTGAAGTCTGCTCGTTGACCCGCCGGCACCATGCTTCGGCATCCTGTGCGATCACATCGAACGTGTTGTAGTGCACAGGGATAACGGCCTTTGCCTCCAACAGCTTGACGGCCCTGAAGGCGTCCTCCGGCCCCATCGTGTAATTATCGCCAATGGGCAGTACAGCCAGATCAAGTCCCTCTTCGCCGATGAGCTTCATGTCATAGAACAAGCCTGTATCGCAGGCGAAGTAAGCCTTCCTGCCGCTCTTCGACGTGATCAGAAAGCCTGCCGGGTTGCCGCCATATGTCCCGTCGGGCAGAGCGGACCCGTGATGAGCAATCGTCAGCTTGACGTAGCCAAACGGGTAGTGGTGTCCCCCGCCGATGTGCTGGCCGTGCGTGTTGCTCACTCCCTGCCTGCTCATCCAGCTTGCGATCTCGAAATTGCTGATCACCGTAGCGCCGGTGCGCTTGGCGATCTCAACCGCGTCACCCACGTGATCGCCATGCCCATGCGAGACAAGGATATACTGGGCTTCCAGCTTGGCAGGGTCGGCTGTAGCGGCAGGGTTGCCTTTCAAAAAAGGATCAAGCAGGACTTGATGCCCCTCAATATCCAGCGCAAAACTGGCGTGTCCGAGCCATGTCACCCGGAATGACATAAGAACCTCCCTGTTTCTCTATTCCCTGTCACTTTGGACGCTATTTGGCCGGTTGTTTCGGCTCTGTGCCTCACCCTCAGTATAAGGGATGCCCGCTCCGTCTGACAAGCCGCAAGCCGGCATGATGCCCGCTTTGTTCCAAAGTGCTCAAACGCTTGACTCTCAAGACCCCTTTGCGTTATATTTCTTCCAGAAATAGTCCTTTACAGGCATGATTTATCTGAAACGCCGCAAGTCATACGGCGTTTCGATGATGGCGCTACGTGAGGGCTTGCCTCATCTCTGGTCCGGGTTCGCACGCTCAGGAGGGTAAACAGTATGGCGGAAGCCAGCAGGGTTAGACCTGTCCCTATGAACCGCCGCGAGTTCCTGTTTTACATCTGGGGCGCTTCAATGGCCCTGACATTGGCTGGCACGGCAGGGGCACTGCTGTGGTATGCCTATCCCCGTTTCCGTGAAGGTGAGTTTGGTGGCCGCTTTGTAATACCGGTCAGTGCGGTTCCCGCTACGACAGCCCCTCCCCAGGAGAACGCCGAGGGCCGTTTCTGGCTGGTAAACACCCCGCAAGGGGTCATGGCGATCTATAAGGTGTGTACCCATCTGGGTTGTCTGTACAAATGGGTCCCCTCGAATGACCGCTTTGAGTGTCCCTGTCATGGCTCAAAGTTCACCCGCGAGGGGAACTGGATCGAAGGGCCGGCCCCGCGCCATCTGGATCGTTTCGTGGTGCAGGCCGTTGATGAGCGCGGCACTGTTCTGGCTGAAACAGTGCAGGGCGACCCAAACGTCAACCCACAGGCGGGCGGGCCGGTGCCGATCCCTCCCGATGCTGTTGACTTGAGGATTGACACCGGCAAGCGCATCAAAGGTGCGAACCGTTAACATCGGCGGGATGTTGTTCCATGCCGGCGGCCTGCCTGTGAGGGAGTCTCGTCCCCGTTCCATCAGTCCGGCGGCTGTCTGCTGGAAAGGTTCTTCGCTCTGTATCAAGGAGACAGGCTCTGATGCAGTCTAATCTGGATGTGAAAGAGTTCCCCCTTATCAAGCGTATTCGGGAGGTGGGCCTCCCGAAAGCGATGGTTGAGGCCGCCGATGACGTTGTGACACGTGTCACAGTGGGCCTCAACGTGGCTGAACTGCGTGCCATGTTGCGCGGCGACCCGCCCATTGCCCGACCCAACCCCCGCCTGAAGCCTCACGCCGACAGTTTCTGGATGCACATGCGGCCCGGCTACTATAACAATGCGATCACCGGCCTCTACCCGACCTTCCGGCTGGGCTGGCTCTCTACCTTCTTCTTCGTGATGGAGGCCATCACCGGCCTGTTCCTGATGGTCTTCTACACGCCCTCAACCCGCTATGCCTATGCCAACATGCTTGACATCCTGAGCAATGTTCCGTTCGGGCAGTTTGTCCGTGATCTGCATCGGCTCGGCGCTGAGGCAATGGTGATCGTGGTAGCCCTGCATATGCTGCGTACCTATATTACGGCCTCGTACAAAAAGCCGCGCCAGTTTACCTGGCTGACGGGCGTGATCCTGCTGATCATTACGCTGGCGCTCAGCTATACGGGCTACCTCCTGCCGTGGGATCAGTTAGCCTACTGGGCAGTGACCATCGGCGCCAGCATGGCTGAGGCCGCTCCCCCGCCCGTTGTTGGCCAGTTCCTCAACATCCTGCTCAAGGGTGCGCCTGATCTGGGCGCGGCGGGGCTTCTGCGTTTCTACCTCCTTCATGTTCTGGCCTTGCCTGCCTTGGGGGTGATCTTTATTGGCGTGCATTACTACAAGGTAGTCCTGCATGGCCACAGCCTGCCGCCGGAGAAAGAAAAGACCGGCGAGGATACCGCCAAGCGCGTGCCAATGGAAGTCCGCAAGTACTTCCTGCCGGATATACAGTCCTCTGAGATACTGTGGGTTGGTGTAGCGGTATTGGTGATGGTCTTCAGCGTGCTCTTCTTCTTTGATGCGCCGCTGGAAAATCAGGCCAACCCGCTCAGCACACCGCTTCACACGGTCGCTCCGTGGTACTTCCTTTGGATTCAGGGCCTGCTTAAGCTGGGCGACAAGACACTGATGGGCGTCATCGTACCCACTATTTTGGCGCTCTCCTTTATGGTGATGCCTTACTTCGATGTCGGCCCCTTCCGCAATTACGGCAAGCGCCGTGTGGCGATCTCTCTCAGCTTCCTATTTATCGCCGTCATTGTGGTCTTGTCTTGGATGGGCACACCCGCCTTTCTCGTCGAGACCTCCCGCGATCAGGAGATCTTCTACAAGCTGGCCCCCCCTGAACAGGTGGGACTGGTGCGGGCTGTCCCCTATGAGGAGCTGTTGATCGGCTCGTACAGCGTGGATGACTATCAGACCACCGTGCCCCGTAGCAGCGGCCTGTATCGGGTCATGCGCGAGTATGCCCGCCTGGTCAATGAGGCCCGTAATACACCGGCTAGCGAGGGCGGCCTGCCCAACGCAGAGGCCTTCTTGGTCGTCGAACAGCTCCAGCCGGACCTGAAAGGTGTGTTTCTCCGCATCACGTGGGATGATCCCAACAACCCCGGCCAGCGTCTTTCCAATGAGCTTCTGGTCCCTGTCCATGCTGATGCCTACCCCGGTGGAGGGGAGTAACCCTTATGTCTGAAAGCTCGGAAACCCAGAACCCACAGAGCGGCGGCTTTTTCAAACGCCTGTTCACCGAGAATATGCCGATGGAACAGCGCGGCCTGCTGGGTACGTTGATCTTCTTTGCCATTATCCTGGCCATGGGCTGGGTAGCGATCAACGAACCGCGCCGGATGGAGACTTTCACGGCCCAGTATAACGCCCGCTCGATCCAGCGGGGGGCCTCTATCTACAACAGCAACTGCTCCCGTTGTCATGGCGCACGGGGTGAGGGTATTGCAGGGGTGGCCCCGGCCCTGAACACGCCCGACCTGTTCAACGGGACGCGCCTCCAGCAGGTTGGCTGGGCCGGCTCTCTGGAAGACTATGTCGCCCTGACGGTGGCCGCAGGCCGCCCCGTCCGCAGTAGTAACTGGCCTCAACCCATGCCCACCTGGAGTCAGGACTACGGCGGCCCCATGCGCCCTGACGAGGTTCAGGACGTGGTGAACTTTGTCCTGAACTGGGGCCGTCTATATGAAGAAGGCGCGGCTGAGGTAGCCGCCGGCCCTACACCGACTTTAGCCCCCACCCCGACTCTCAGTTACACGCCGGTCGGGACGGATGTGGGGGCGGCCTTGCCGCCCGGCGATGCGGCACGTGGTGCGGCCCTGTTCAATGGTTCTCAGCCAGCCCCTGATGGCGTAGCGCTTGGCTGTCAGGCCTGCCACTCAGTGGACGGCTCCCTGCTGGTTGGCCCCTCGATGCAGGGTGTCAGCGGGCGTGTCCCTGCCGGCTACGACTCGCCTGAAGCCTACCTGCATGAGGCAATTGTCCAGCCATGCGCCTATGTGGTTCAGGGCTTCGACTGTGTCATGCCCCAGACCTACGGCGACCGGCTTGATGCACAGGGCTTGGCTGACCTGATCGCCTACTTGCTGACGCTGAGATAGGAACATGCTGGGGTGCAGTATCCGGCTGTTGCGCCCCAGCAGGAGAAATAACCATGCGCTTGCCTGCAACTCTACTTGTGATCGGGGCGATCCTGTCGCTTGGCGCGATCTTGGCGCTGGCAGGGCCTGCGTATGCCCAGCAGGATGAAGGCGGTGATCCGGTCCGGGGTGCTGAGCTGTACTCGACCTACTGTGCCGTCTGCCATGGTGAGTCGGGTGAAGGACGGATCGGCGCGACTCTGACCAGCGTCTTTGCTTCGATTAGCCCCAGTGCCTTGATGGAGCAGGTTATCACAGCGGGGCGCGAAGGTACTGCAATGCCGGCTTGGGGAGAGGCCTATGGCGGCCCCCTGACGGATGCCGACGTTCAGGACATCGTCGCTTATATCAATTCATGGGGAACAGCCAGCCAGCCGCCTGCGCCGGCCCCTCCCCTCCCCGCTGTTGAGATACCGCCCGTCCCTGAGGTAGATGGCGACCCCAACGTCGGTTACACCCTCTTCCAGCAGAATTGTGCCGCCTGCCATGGGGAACAGGGGGAGGGTGGTGCTGGTGCGTCGCTGAATTCGGCTTTTGCCGCCATTGCCCCCGGCGCTTTCACCATCGAGACGGTCAAGCGGGGTATTCCCGGCTCATTGATGCCTCCCTTTGCTCAATCGTCTGGCGGCCCGTTGACCGATCAGCAGATTAATGACATTGCCGCCTACGTGCTGAGCCTCGAACAGAGAGCGCCTGCGCCTGCCGCTGAGGTAGTCGGGCGTGCCAGCTTCTTGCCGCTCTTGATCCTGCTGTTGGCTGTTGTGGCGGTTGTGTTCATTCTGGGCCTGCTGGTAATGCGCCGTGAGAAGGGCCGCCCGTCCGGCCCGACGTAGACTGACTGGCCGGAGACAGACCGAGTCTGCCTGCCCTGCCCTTCAAGATGAGGTTGTGTCCACAGAGAATGCGAAGGTACTTTTTTGTGCTTTCCGCGTTCTCTGTGGATACTCTTAATATGCATATAACCTGAGTCCTGCTCTCACATTGGAGAGAGACATGTTTCGTCGGTATTGGGCATTTGCGGCGACCTTTTCCCTTTGCTTGATTATGGTCATGGCTGTTCCCTTGGCCGGCCATGCTCAGGAGCTGGTCACAATTGGGGAGCTGACCATTCGCATCTGGCCGGAGTTTGACCAGCCCGCTGTGCTTGTCTTCTATGTGGGCCGTGTCGCTGAGGGCACGCCTCTTCCGGTTGATCTGCGCTTTCAGATGCCGGCGGGGGCCTCGCTCCACGCGACTGCCTATATTGACACGGACGGCACACTGCTCGATGCTCCCGCCCGTGCCGCCGGGGATTCTGTGACCCTCACTTCGCCCAACGGCACTTTCTGGGTCGAGTTTTATGATCCTGCCCTTCAGCGGGATGAGGGCCAGCGTGCCTATAGTTTCATCTGGCAGAGCGAGTATCCCGTCAGGCAGTTGACATGGGAGGTCCAGCTCCCCGCTGGAGGAAACGCCCTGTCTGTTGACCCTGCCGGCGGGAGCTTCACCACCGATCAATACGGCCTGCCCCTGTACACCGTGACGGTCAACGGCCCTGCCGCCGGCGAGACAGCCTCTCTTTTTGCCGCCTATGTCAAAACGACCGACACACTCAGCGTTGAAACATTTGGCCCGTCAGTTGCCTCAACGGCTGTTCCGCCTTCCCAGCCCGGCGGCTTGCCCCTTTGGGCGATCATTGTGCTGGTTGTTGCCAGCGTAGCGCTGGTAGGGGGTGCAGTTTACTACTTCATCCAAGACCGTAAGCGCCTTCAAGAGGCGAAGGGTAAAAAGGGGCGTGCTTCTCCGCCTGCCCCCTCACAGGGCAAGCGGACTCACGTTCCCCGCACTCCCCCTGCCGTCACTACCCGTTTCTGTACCCGATGTGGCCATCCCATCGGCCAGGGCGATCAATTCTGCCGGAACTGCGGCGCAAAGTTGCGCTGACCAGTTGGATATAAAGCGGCCATGCGTCACCGAGTCACTCCCTTCCCCCTCTCCGGTCAGGAGCCACAGCTTAGCGCCGCTGGAGGCCAGCCGCCCTCCGGTTTGGAACCTTTACTGGGCGGCCTGCGCCGTGCCGCTGTGGATGTTGGGCGTATTCAGGCCATCCTGAATGCGCCCAACGAGGCCGAACTTGAGGCTGTCCTTGAGCATGTACTCCGCTTTGGGCAGGCTCCGGCCTACGCCGCTGAGCTGGTCCAGATCGTCCCTGCTCATGCCCGTCAGAAAACCGGCAATTGGCGTGGCCGATTCACTCCCAGCCAGCGTTGCCGTGCCATTCAGGCCCTCGCTCTCATTGGCGGCCATGAATGCATCCCCGCCCTGCTGGATGCCCTGAGCGACACCATCTACGAGGTCCGGCAGGCCGCCCGGCACGCTCTCCCGCTGATCTGTGCCCGCCTCGACCCCCTTGACCGTCGTACCTTCGCTACTTACAGACTGCTCGTCGAGTCGCTGCGTACTCTCCCCATGCAGGCCCGCAGGACGGTTACCCAAATCTTGGCCGGCGCTGACCGTGAGGCCGCCCTGAGCGTCTTGCTGCGTTACGGACTCCCCGCTCCCGAATGGTGGGCACGCCGGGAATCTGCTTGGGTGCTTGGCATGTTGGGGGATCGCCGCGCCGCCCGCCGGCTTCTTGCCGCCCTGCATGATCCCTCCCCCCCTGTCCGTGCCTCTGCCGCATGGGCTTTGGGCCGGCTTGATGCGCCTATCGCTATTGAGCCGCTCTCCTCTGCCGCTCAAAATGACGAAGATGAGGCGGTCCGTGCCGCCGCAATTGGTGCGCTGGGGGCGTTGATTGCGCGTCTTAGTCCTCTTGATGAAACACTGAATGCCCTTGTTGACCGCCTTGCTCAGGCCCTGCATGACCCTGAACTGCCTGTCCGCCGGGCCGCTGTGGATGCCCTTTCTGCGCTTGATCTGCCCTACGCCCGCCTGAAGCTCCGCACATGGGCTGAACGGGTCAACCCTGACGACTGGCTTTAGCCCTCTCCCGATTTAACGAATCATAACGATGCCCCTTTGCTCCAGTTGACTCGCTTTCTGGACACGTGTATACTACCCCCAGATTAGTAAAGCTGGCAGGGGACTCAAAGTCGGCGGTCGGTATTTGACGGTCGGGGCAATTCTATGAAGGGCAATCTGCGCGATTTTAGCACCACTCAGATTTTAAACTTAGTCAGTCTTGCCAAGAAGACAGGCACGCTGTCCGTTGAACGTAAGGACATGCGCGGCTCTCTCTCCTTCAAAGACGGCAAGCTGATCTTTGCCGCTGTCGGTGAGGCTGACGGCTCTCTTGCCTCTATCCTTGCGCGTGATGGCCGCATCACCAAAGAGCAGGCCGCCGCCCTCGCCAAACACGCTCAAAAGACGGGCGATAAACAGCTTGGCCTCCTGCTCATCCAGAAGGGTTATGTCACCCAATCGGACATCATTCAGAGTATCAAGCGTCATTCGCTTGCCGCTATTAACCAGATCGCCGGCTGGAAGGAAGGCAGTTTCTTCTTTGACGCCTCCCGAATGCCGGATGACGGCCGTATCACCGTTCCCCTCGATCTTGAAAGCATCATCATCCAGCTTGCCCGCGTTCAAAAGCTCGATGAACAGCTCGAAGAAGAAATTCCCAGCCTTGATGTCTGTCTTAAGTTCGTCAATCAACCCGGTGTTCAGCTCAAAGACCTTCAGCTCAGCAAGGATGAGTGGCGTGTCATTAAGTACATCAAGCCTGATAACACGATCCGCATGATCGCGAACACCCTCAATATGAGTGATCGCCAGATCAGGCGGGTGATCGGCAGTCTCCGTGAGGCCGGGCTGGTTGAGCTTGTCCGCGTTGTCCGCCGTCAGCCGCTTACACCCGAAGAACGCGAAAATAAGAGAAACATTGTTGATCGCCTGATTGGGCGTTTGCAGGCTAGCTGATTTTTTCTTGGTTGCCTATTCTCGGCTTGGAGAGCAAGGTACGATGCCAACTCAAACTGTCAAGATGGTTATTACTGGCCCCTTCAACTCCGGTAAGACGGAATTTGTCCGCTCTATCAGCGAGATTGATGTTGTCTCCACTGAGCGTAAAATCACCTCGGAGGCAGAGCGTGACATCAAAGAGGATACCACCGTTGCGATGGACTTTGGCCGTATCACAGTAGACAACGATCTTGTCCTCTACCTCTTCGGCACGCCCGGCCAGCGCCGCTTTGACTTCATGTGGGAGATACTTGCTCAGGGGATGCTCGGCTTTGTCGTGCTGGTTGACTCGGCCCGCCCGGAGACTTTCCGTGAGGCTAAGTCCATCTTGGAGACCTTCCGCGCGTATGCGCCCACCCCTTATGTCGTCGCCGCCAATAAACAAGACATGCCCGACGCGTGGAGTATTGACGACCTGCGCATCGCTCTCCATCTCGACAGCGATGTCAAGATGCTGCCCTGCGTGGCCACCAAGCGTGAGTCAGTTAAGAACGTCCTGCTTGAACTGTTGTATTCCATCCTCGAAGAGATAGACGCGCAGGAAGAATAGCTCTTGCCCCTGTCTTCCTGCCGATCAATCTGCCGTGCTGAAACCGGGAGGGAAGAGTGCCTTCGATAGTCACTGATCAGGGCCTAGTTCACTATGAGGTGGCCGGTAATGGCCCTCCGGTGATCTTGATCCATGGCTGGACTCAGGCGTGGAATACATGGCGCTCAACCCTTGAAACCTTTGCTGGCCGCTACCGGATGTATGCCCCCGACCTGTGGGGTTTCGGTGAATCAGAAAAAGAGCGCCGCACCAGCTTTCTTGTCCCAGACTTTATCGAACTAATCCCCCGTTTCATGGATGCCCTCGGCATGGTTAAAGTCCCCATCATGGGCCATTCGATGGGCGGCACGACCGCGTTGGGCGTTGCGATCAAGTATCCCGAACGTGTGAAGAAGGTGGCGGTTGTCGGCTCGCCCATTAACGGTAACTCGCTCAGCTTCTTTCTCAAGCTGGCCGGCACGCGCCTGATCGCCAGCCTGATGTTGATGGGCAAGAACCAGCCTCTCCTGCGTCTTTTTATCCGCCTGTGGTCTCCTTTTGTCTCCCGCCCACAGCCGGACCTCTTCTACAATATGACGATGGTCAATGCCACCGGCTTCAACATCGACTCGTTCTTCAGCAGTATTGCCTCGCTCCGCCGTACTGATCTCACTCCCCGCCTGAGCAAGATTAATGTCCCCGCGATGGGCATCTACGGCGGGCGCGATGTCATTGTCAACCCCAACCAGATCAAGCTTTTTGAGCGGTATATTCCGGGCGGTAAGGGAGTCTGGATTCCAAATGCAGGCCACTTTGTCATGTGGGATACCCCCGACGAGTTTAACCGCGCCTTTGAAGAGTTCATGAACCTCTAAACTTAGCCTGCCTGCTCTCCTTAGCAGAGAACTGACTTCGCCCCTCCGCAAGCTGTAGAAACAGACGCGGCAGGGGCTAAAAGTTGGGCTTGCCCCCCTTGTCTGAATGGGGACACGCGGATTTATTGTTGCCGCTCCGCACGGCGCCATTCACCCTGCCGGCCAGCCGAACCCGCTTGTTGCCATCAACCTGTAGTGAGCATATGATTCAGCGCAATTCATCTCTCCCGGAGGTCAGAGTCTTCATGACCGGCACAATCCTCAACATCGTGACTGTTCTGATCGGCTCAGCGCTGGGTGTGGCGCTGGGAGGCCGCCTGAGCGACAAGATGCGTGAAACCGTTTTGCGCGGGCTGGGCATCGTGACGCTGGTGATCGGCCTGCAAATGGCACTCACCAGCGCCAACATCTTGATCGTGCTGGGCAGTGTCCTGGCGGGGGGCATCCTCGGCGAATGGGGGAACATCGAAGAAGGGCTGAGAAAGATCGGGGCAGTGCTGGAGGCACGCTTCAACCGAGGCGGCGGCGAGGGGAGCACCAACCGCTTCATCCGAGGGTTTGTGACGGCCAGCCTGTTGTTCTGTGTCGGCCCGATGACCATCCTCGGCTCCATTCAGGACGGCCTGAGCGGGGATTACCGCCTGCTGGCAATCAAGGCTATGCTGGACGGCTTCGCGGCGCTGGCTTTCTCGTCCAGCCTGGGGATTGGCGTGGCCTTCTCGACACTGGTGATCCTGTTCTATCAGGGGGGGCTGAGCCTGCTGGCGTCACAGGCGCAGAGCTTCCTCAGTGAGGCCATGATCACTGAGATGACAGCCGCAGGCGGGGTCTTGATCGTCGGGCTGGGGATCAGCACCCTGCTGGAGATCAAGCCGATCCGCGTGGGGAATTTCCTGCCCGCCCTGCTGATCGCGCCGCTGGTGGTGTGGGCGCTGACCGCGCTGGGACTGCCCATTGCGCCGCAGTTCTGACCTGAAAGGCACGATATGTTTAACACGCTGTTTATGATCCTCGTTGTGGCGCTTGCCCTGATCATCTTAAGCGTGCTGTATGCTGTCGGGTCGTATGTACGGGTGGTATCTGCCGCCCCTCAGCTCAGGCCTGTGGATATGAGCCACCTTGAGACGCCGCCCCCGCCTGCTTTACATCCAGTGGCGGACAGGCTGATCCGCCTGGGGTTTAGGCGGGTCGGTGAGGCAGGGCAGGCCGCGCCTTCCTCGTCCCCTGACATGCCTCAAATCTGGTATTTCACTGATCAGGAGGGTACGACCTGTGCCGGCGTGTTTGCGGTGGGGGCGAGGGTGCACGCCGTCATCTATTCGTGGTTTGGACAGGAGGCAGTGATCGTCACGGCTTTCCCGGCGGGTGAGACGATCAACGAGCCTAACTTCCGCTTCCATGTTGTTTCAACCGGCATCGAGGATGCCTACCGTCATCATCTGGAGCAACTGCCCGATTTCAAGATACGCTACGGCCCGCCAGCCCGGCTGGATCACATGGCCGAGATTCTCTTGCTGGATGCGGTGTACAACGCCAAGTTCGTGCGGCGGCGCTTCCGTCCGGCCATGTGGCGCAACCTGAGCACGCCCCTCTTTCAAGCCTATTTGGTGTTTGTGCTGTTGGGGGCGCTGGTAGCCATGCGGGAGTATCACGTGCCGGCTGGAACACTGCTGGCAGGGCTGGCCGTCCTGATGTTGCCGGCGGTAGCGCTGTTCGTGTGGCTGAGTCGGGAGTCAGGCCGGCGGGGCGGGTAACAGACAAGGAGCGGGACGCCGATGGACATCCGGCTGAAGCGCTACCACAAGGATTTTGCCTATTCGTACTCCTTTGGGGTCTTCCCAACATTGGAACTGCTTGGATGCCAGCCCCGGCAGGTCATCAAGGTGGCCGCGGATACGCGGGGGGCAGACAACGCAGGGGTAGCCAAGATCAGGGAGCTGTGCGGGCGGCAGGGCATCCCCTTTGAGATTAACGACAAGGTAGTCGAGCGGCTGGCCCCTATGGAGAACTGTTACGCCATCGGCGTATTCCGTAAATATGCGTTGCCGCTCAGCGATCAGCATCAGCATGTGGTGCTGGTCAGCCCCAGCGATATGGGCAACTTAGGCACGATTGCCCGGACAATGGTGGGGTTTGGCGTGCATGATCTGGCGCTGATCCGGCCCGCCGTGGACATCTTCGACCCGCGTGTCATCCGTGCCTCGATGGGGGCGGTCTTCCGATTGCGCTTTGCCTACTATGATCGCTTCGAGGATTACCGCCACGCCTTCAAACATACGCTCTATCCGTTCATGACCAATGCCGCCCATCGCCTGGGCGAAGTGGGCTTCCGCCTGCCGTTTGGGCTGATCTTCGGGAATGAGTCGGCGGGCCTGCCGGACGAATATCTGAAGGTGGGGGAGAGCGTGGTCATCCCGCATGGGGATGAGATTGACTCGCTCAACCTGTCGGTGGCCGTTGGGATCGCGCTGTATGAGAGCACGAAGGGGCAGTTCTAGGCACGGGCGCATCATGAAGGGAAATATGCCGGCGAGGAGCAGTTAAAGAGGAGGAAGCAGATGAGAGAGGTACTTGTCAGTATGCTCCAGCAGATTCAGGCGCTGTTGACCACTTTTACCGGCTGGTTGCCGCGCCTGCTGGTGGGGGTGATCGTCGGGGTGGTGTCCGTCTTCATTGCGGGGCGTCTGCGGCGCTGGGGTCAGAACCTCTCCGAGCGGTTTAACGCCCCGCCGCCGGTCGAACAGTTGATCGTCAACGTCGTTTACGTGCTGGCGCTGGTGCTGGGCGGCATGTTGACGCTAAGCGTGATGGGCGTCAATGTAGTTGGCCTAGCGGCTGGGCTGGGCATTGGCGGGTTGATCATCGGCTTTGCCCTCAAAGACATCATTGAGAATCTGATGGCAGGGGTGCTGTTGCTGCTCCAGCAACCGTTCCAACTGGGGAACGTGATCGAGGTAGCAGGGGTGACAGGCACAGTGATCAACATTCAGATCCGTGCCACTACCCTCCGCACGCCGGACAACGTGCAGGTGATCATCCCTAACAGCACAGTCTACAGCAGTATCATCAAAGACTTCAGCATCATCCCTCTGCGCCGCCGTCAGATCGAACTGGGGCTGATGCCGGGCGAGAATCTGCCGCAGGCGATCCAATCCCTGCTGGAGACGGTGCGTCAGGTGGAGGGGGTAGCCCGTAAGCCCGCGCCTGCATTTGCCCTGCTCAATCTGGAGGATGGAGGGAAAAGCGGGGGGACAGATACCCCATACGTAGTGGCAGGGGTGCTGTATTACTACATTGATACCCGTCAGCACAGTTACATAGATACCCATTCAAGGGTGGTGGCCGCCATCCAGCAGGCGGCTTTAAGCGTGGGGGTATGTTCGACAGCGCCGATGCAGGTGGCGGTCAGCCAAGATCAGGGGTAGCGCGGATGTGCTGAGGGTCAGCGCTCTGGGCGGCGTCAGGGGAGGGGGCCGCAGGCAAGGTAAAATAGAACACGCTTCCATTGCCTTTCTCGCTCCTGACACCAGCCGTCCCGCCCAGCCGTTCGGCTATCCGCAAGGCAATGGAGAGACCCAGCCCGTGCCCTCTGGACTTATCCAGACGGGCAAAGGGCTTAAACAGCTTGGCCTGATCCTCCGGCGAGATACCCGGCCCATTATCCCGAACCCAGAAGCAGATGGTTTCCCCCTTCGGCTCGTCAAAGCCCAGCTCAACGCGGGGCGGGACGCCGCCGTATTGGATAGCGTTGCTGATGTAGTTGGCCCATATCTCCTCAACCCAGAGGGCGTACCCTAGTGCCGCAGGCCAATCATCCGGGTAGATGATCTCGGCCTTATGCTCTTTGGCCGTCAGGCTGAGGCGGGCAATGGCCTCAGCCACAATGGGACCCATGTCCAGCGGGCCAATGACGATCTCCTCATCCCGCACACGTGCCAGCAGGAGCAGGCTGTCAATGATGTTCTGCATTTTGCGTGTGGAGGCAGTGATAATAGACAGATAGTAATGCCGCTCATCGGCAGGCATGCTCTCGCACCGGTCACGTAACATCTCGGCTGAAACGATGGCCTGATAGAGCGGATTCTTGAGGTCGTGGGCGGTGGTGCGGGCGAAGGCATCCAATTCCTCAATTAGTTTTTCGCGCTCAGCGTGAGACTGGGCATTATCAATGGCCACGGCGGCATGAGAGGTCAGCAACAGAAGCGACTCAAGGGCGCCGTCGGAGAAGCAGTCGGGGCAGGCGGATTCCAGTGTCAGGATGCCGATCAGCTTCTCGCCCGACAGGAGCGGGATGGAAAGCTGGGCCTGTGTGGAAGGCACGAGGGCAAGATAGTCAGGGTCTTGAGAAACGTCCCGTACCAGCACTATCTGGCGGGTGCGGATGGCACGCCCTGAGATACCCTTATCGAGAGGAACAGAACTGCCAACAAGGCCGTCAGGCAAGTTTCCTATCCCGTGTACGATGTGGACAGCTTGGCCTCTGGCCAGCCCGATAAGGGCAATATCGGCTTTGGTGATACGTCTGGCGGCCTCTAAGGCTGTCATGCAGACATGACTGATGTCCAACTGGTGCATCAAGTCGGCATCCACCTCGCGCAGGGTGAGCAGGCGCTGGTTGGCCTCTTGCAGGGCCTGCCTGGTCAACACCCGCTCGGTGATGTCGTGCAAGGAAAGCACACAGCCCATGTGTCTCTTTGAGCCGCTTCTCAACGGCGAGAGGCACAGGTCATAGAAATGCTGACGGCCCTGCCAGTCAACCGCGACCTCAGCGCGGGCCTCCTGCAGGTCAAGATACGGTGACAAAGCCTCCGACCATGCGGGGGGGAGTATCTGGCTGAACGGCAAGCCGATTGCCTCTCTGGCAGACACGTTCAGGAGACGCTGGGCCGCAGGGTTCAATTCGACCAGCCTGTTCTGGCTGTCGGTGACGATAATTGCCTCTGTCATGCTGGCCAGCACCTGCTCACGCGCTACAGGCATAATATCCATGAAGCGGTAGTCGAGCAGTCCCCATGCCAGAAAGAGGGCGGTCAGGATCAGGGCATAGGGATTGGGGTCAATGTGTTCGGGGATCAGGCCAAGCAGATAGAGCAGGAAGGACAACAAGGGAACGGATAAACCAGCCAGCATCAGGCCGAACTGAGCGCGGTAAAGGCCGGTTTCGCGCACAAACGAGCCGGTCAGCAAAACGAAGCTGACTGTCAGCAGGATCAGGTTGTAGGCAGAGCTAACCCAATACCAGGTGCCGCGTGTAAAAGCTGTAACGAAATAGTCTCCAAGCGGCATCAGCTCCAGATCAGCCCACATCAGCTCATGGTGCTCATTCGTCCAGGCAAAGATGATCGTTAGGGCAGGTATGGCCAGCAAGGTCATGAGGCCTAAGGGGCTTGGCCCCCGCCGCCTGCCGGCATAAGTCAGTGTCAGGGCCAACAGCATAGGGGCAATCAGGGAACTACCAAGACACTCTACCCTGAGCCAAAAAGAGACGGCTTGAATGGATGAACTGCCCAGTTCAAAAGCATAGCCCAGAGAATAGAGCATAATGGCCAGCGAGCCTGCCAGCAGGTAGACAGCCCCTCTGGCAGAGCGTAACCGCCACGCTTCGACCGCTATGCCGCACATCAATATTGAGCCAACGAGCAGAGGAAGAGCATGAGGGGGAAGCCGCCAGTTTGTCATCATAGTACTCAAGAGAGACATGTAGGTAGCTATTCGATCAGTGTACCTTGCATGATGCAGGGCAGGCCTGTCTGCCGCAGGCCGGAACAACCCTTGCTTTATCTTGAGTGTATGCGATCGCGGTTTGTGTGCAATGGGGAAAGTTACTGCTATAATAAAAATCGAGCTGGAGCGGTAGCATAGTCTGGCCTAATGCGCGCGCCTGGAGAGCGCGTGAGCCGTAACTCGGCTCCGTGGGTTCAAATCCCACCCGCTCCGCTAGCTATCCTTGACAGCCTCGCTCCTTCGCCGGGGAGCGGGGCTGATTTATCCCTCAGGGCGTTGCGCCGGCGGCAGGCGACATGACCCGCCGGAAGGTCACCGTCGGGCAGGTGACGATCTCGCCTGTGTTGAAGTTCATACCAACGTTAAGGATGTAGCCGTCCTGATTGAAGGTCAGGAGGGCAAAGTAAGCTCCCTCAAATGCCCCCGCCTGATCATAGAGCGGGAGAGTATAGCCCCACTGGTTTGGCCCCAGACGCCCCATATCCCATTCAGCCTCGTAGCCGTCACCCTTGAAATGATAGAACAGCCGTCCTTCCGGGGTGAAGGTGAATGAGACCTGTTCGATGACAGGTATCTCACACGCACAGCCAATCGGGGCAATGGTGCAGCTGTAGCCGCTGTAGACGGCCTCCCCCACGCCGGCGGCGATCAGCTCGTAGCCGGTCAGGGCGTTAGGATCATCAACGGCTGGGTCTGTCTCTGAGGCGGCTGATGGTTCAGCCGCTTCGGGGAAAGCGGTAGGGATGATGGTCAAGGTGGCGGTTGCTGTAGCCGAGGGGGCAGAGGGAGAAGCGCCGGCTGGGGAGGCCGGTGTCCTACTGCCGCACCCTGCCAGCAGACTCAATGCCAGCCCTGCTCCCGCGATCTGCTTCCAGCCTGTGAGGGTTGAACGTGTCATAAGCTCTATATCCCTCTGATTGCCGATAATCTGCCAAAGGGTAGCATGAAAGGCGGGAATGGACAAAAAAAGAGGGGGCGCGTCGGGTGCGGTGCCCCGCCGCACCCGCGTGCCCCTATAGGTGATGAAGAGGAGGAGAATAGAACACAAGTTCTATTGTGGATCATTTGTTCTATTTTGTCAAGTGAGTTGACAACTTTCTGCCCAACCGTTAGTATAAGGGCGCATATACTCTGGTTGAGCGCTGAAGGTGCAGTGGAGAGGGTCGGGTCCTGCGCGGCGGACGCCGCCGAACCTGGTCAGGTCCGAGAGGAAGCAGCCATCAGGCGAATCGTCCGGGTGCCGCAGGGTTGCCTGGCCCTCTCCACTGCACCTTCGCTTTTCCTTCTCGTATTGGGCCGGGTGACAGGCTTAGTCTTCTACCCTTTGTACAGTCTGCTTTTAGATTGAGGCCGTGTGACGGATCGCCGCCTTCCTCTGCCGGGTGAACAGCCCGTCTCGATTGTCTCGATGCGCTCCATGCGCCGCTGGCGCAACCCGTGGTATCGGTTGAAGCCGCGCCCGCTGGTGCAGGTCGTGTTGCTGGTAATCGCGGCCGCAGTCCTGCGTATCGGGCTGTGGGCATGGCAGATCACCGCTGTCCCTGTGACGGTCGTCATCAACGGACAACCAGTTACCCTGCGCGTTCACCGCAGTACGGTGGGGGGAGCCATACAGGCGGCAGGAGTCCGGCTCAATCAGGCTGTATATGTCGAGCCTGCCGCTGAAACGCCTCTCCAGCCGGATATGGTGATCACGGTAGGCTATCTGCGTCCGGTGATCGTCCATGCCGACGGGCAGACGTGGATCGTCACTACCCATTCGGCAGACCCGCGGGCCATCACAGCAGAGGCAGGTATCACGCTGGGGCCGCATGACGAGGTGCGGGTTGAGCGCTCGGTGCGGCCTGCTGGAAGCCGTTCAGACATTCCCCCTGTGCCGCGCGAGCTTCGCGTGATGCGCTCAAGGCTGGTTGTCGTCAACGAGGATGGGAATCGTGTCAGCTTCGAAACAACCCAGCCGACACTTGGGGAAGCACTGGCATCAGCCGGTTATGTGCTCTACGAGGGCGACCGCATCTCGCCGCCGCTGTGGACGCCCATCCCTGTAGAAGGAATCGAGGTCACGCTGGAGCGGGCTGTCCCTGTGATCGTGCAGGCCGACGGCAGGCGGTTTGAGACGCGCACCCATCAACAGACGGTCGGAGGGGTGCTAGGCGAGCTGGAGCTTGCACTGAACGGTCAGGACTATGTGCTTCCCTCCCCCGACGTTGTGTTTCAGGCCGGGCAGGTCATCCGGGTGGTGCGGGTACATGAAGCCGTAGTGAATGAAGATCAGCCCATCCCGTACCAGACTACGTACATACCTGACCCCGACCTAGAGCTTGACCAACAACAGGAGGTCCAGCCGGGGCGCGAAGGGACAGTGCGGCGGCAGGTGCGCATCCGCTACGAGGATGGGGTCGAGGTGAGCCGTGTTCCAGCGGGGGAATGGGTGGCCGCACAACCGGAGGCGCGGGTAGTCAGGTACGGCACGCGGATTGTGATCCGCACGCTTGAAACCCCCTACGGAGATATTCAATACTGGCGGAGACTCCACGTTCTGGCCACCTCTTATTGCCCGCTGACAGCTACCGACAAACAACCCGGCGACCCGTTCTACGGCCTGTCTGCGACCGGCGTGGAAGTTCAGCGGGGTGTGGTGGCCGTGGACCCGCGCGTGATCAACCTGTTTACCTCTCTCTATGTTCCGGGGTATGGTTTCGGTCAGGCCCTGGACATCGGAGGGGCAGTCAAGGGTCTGCGGATCGATCTGGGTTACGACGATGCCAGCTATGTGCAATGGCATCAGTGGGTGGATGTCTACCTGCTTCTGCCCATCCCTTCACCCGATGAGATGGTTTGGATACTGCCAGGGAGCGAACCCCCGTGAGCTATGGATCGCCGCAGCATACCCCTGTCCTGCTGAGCAAAGTGCTGGAACTGCTCTCCCCCCGCGCAGGGGCGCTGTTTATAGACGGCACACTTGGCGCAGGCGGTCATGCGGAAGCCATATTGGAGGCCTCCAGCCCGGACGGGCGTCTGCTGGGCCTTGATCTTGACACGGCGGCACTGGAGATCGCACGGGCGCGGCTGGCCCGTTTCGAGGGGCGTTTTCAGGCTGTCCACGCTTCCTATGCGCAGATAGGGGAGGTCGCACCGCCGCTGGGGTTCGGCGCAGTGGACGGCATCCTGCTTGATCTAGGCTTTTCGTCTTTGCAGGTAGATGACCCGGAGCGCGGCTTTGCCTTCCGGCATGAAGGGCCGCTTGATATGCGCTATGACCTGAGTCAACCTGTCACGGCGGCTGATCTAGTCAATGGGTTGCATGAGGCCGAGCTGGCTGATCTGATCTACCGGTATGGTGAGGAGCGGCATGCCCGCCGGATCGCACAGGCAATCGTGCGTGCACGGCCTATCCGAACGACTGCTGAGCTGGCCGCTGTAGTTGCTGGTGCGATTCCATACACTCGGCACGAGAAGATTCACCCGGCCACACGCACTTTTCAGGCCCTGCGGATCGCTGTCAACGATGAACTGCAAACCCTGTCGCAGGCACTGCCGCAGGCCGTGAAACTGCTCCGCCCCGGAGGGCGGCTGGCTGTCATCAGCTTCCACTCGCTTGAAGACCGCATCGTTAAGGAGTTCTTCCGCCGCGAGTCCTCAGACTGTATCTGTCCGCCGGAGCAACCCCTATGCACCTGCGGTCACAGGGCGGTATTGTCGCTTGTGGTGCGCAAGCCGGTCACCGCCTCGGACGAGGAGACTGCCTCCAACCCCCGTGCCCGGAGCGCCAAGCTAAGGGCGGCTGTCAGGCTGTAGCAGACCTCCTCTAGCGGCTGTCGGTCTCCTGTTTCTTGCCGGCTTCCTCTGTGACTGCCGGCGGCAGAAGCACGGTGAAAGTGCTTCCTTTACCGGGGGTGCTTTCAACCCTGATCTGTCCGCCGTGCTGTTCGACGATCTCTTTGACGATGCTCAGGCCCAGCCCTGTGCCGGGCACGCCGGCTACCTTTGCTGTCTCAGCCCTGAAGAAGCGGTTGAAGATAAAGGGGAGATCGTCCGGTGTGATGCCAATGCCGGTATCCCATACGCTGACAGCCAAGTACGGCCTGCCCTGTACGTCGGTCAGGCGGGTGTTTATGCCGATCTGACTGCCGCGGTCAGTGTAGTTGATGGCATTGGTCAGCAGATTGGTTAACACCTGCATCAGGCGTTCACGGTCGGCGTAGGCAGGGGGCAGGCCGGGGGCGAGATCAGAGTGTATCTCCAAACTGCGCTCCTCAGCCCGCAACAGATGAACCCGCAGAACCTCCTCAACGAGATCGTTGATGTCCAGCAGGCAGGGGTTCATGGATAACATCCCCCGATCAAGGCGCGACAGATCAAGCAGGTCTTCGACCAGCCGTTCAAGGCGGCTGATCTGGCTGGCGATTGTGTTGAGGTACGTCTCGCGTTTTTCCGGGCGGCCCGAACGCAGGAGGGTTTGATACAACTTGAGGTTGGCAATCGGGGTGCGCAGTTCATGTGACACGTTGGCGACAAACTGGGTGCGCATCCTCTCCAGTTCTTTCTGGGCGGTGATGTCGTGCATCACCCCTACCACATTAGAGACTTCACCTCCCGCTTCGACAATGGGGGCCATTGTCATAGACAGGTCATACTCAGACCCATCAGTCCGCCGGACGCGCAGTGAGCCGCTCCATACCTCACCCCGCCTGACAGCTTGGGCCATTTCCTCCATTGTGCCGGCCCCCTGCTCATCCACTGCCTGAACCAGCCGGCAGAAGACACGTCCGGTAGCCTGAGAAGCGGGGTAACCGGTCAGCCGTTCCCACGCCGGGTTGACATACTGGATCGTCCCGTCTATCCGCGCAAATACAATCCCCTCGCCGGCATTCTCAACAATCGCTTTGAGGCGCTCACGCTCGCGGACAATCGCGGCACTGCGCTCGGTGACTAATTCCTCCAGATGCTCGGCCTGCCGTTCAAGTGCCTGATACAGGCGTGCGTTTTCGATGGCAATGGCAGCTTGGGCGGCCAGATTTTCCAGCAGATGCACCTCAGACTCACTGAAGCTCCCGGCCTCGGCGGCCTGCACATCCAGTACCCCCAGCAGTCTATCACCGCGCAACAACGGAATAGCGGCCTCCGCACGGGTGGCAGGCAGGTGCGGAGAAGGCAGATAGCCGGGTTCAACGCTCACATCATTGGCAACAACCGGCCTGCGTTCGCGGGCGGCAAGGGCGACCAGACTGGGGTTGGTATGGAGGGGGATACGTTCATGTACTTTGGGGTCACCCTGACTGACCAGCATCTGGGTTGCACTGTCGAACAGGCGGATGTGAACATGATAATAGCCCAGTACCTGCTGTATCTGCTCCGTGACAGCCCTGAAAAGCTCGTCAGGGGAGCGGACGGTAATGAGCTGTTGGCCTAGTTCGTAGGCCAGCTTTTCGCGTTGTTCGGCCTCCCGCTGATGGGTGATGTCCTTCAGAACACCGCGGTAGCCGGTCAGCTCGCCCTGTGCATTGATCACCGGCATACCGGAGAGGGAAAGCAAAACCAGATGGCCTTCCTTATGACGTGCCCAGAACTCCATCTGGATGGGTTTGCGGGCGGCAGCCAGCTCTTTTAGGAGCGGCTTGAGGCGCTGAGCTTCATCGGGGGGCAGGATGAAGAGAGGGGTGTGGCCTGACAGCTCGTCGGCTGTGTAGCCAAGCACCTCCTGAATGCGCTCTGAGCCGTAGACCAGCCGCCAGTCCGGGCCGATTTCCCACACCCAGTCCGACGAGCTGAGCGCAATATCACGGAAACGCGCCTCAGCTTGGCGGATCTGCTCAAACAGGCGGCGGTTCTCTATAGTGGCCGCCAACTGGGACGCAATTGCCTTGTAGTACAGCTCTTCCTCTGAAGAGACCGTATGCGGCTCAGCCCAGAACATAGACAACTCACCGACCCAGCGTCCCTCTACTTTCAGGGGGACTGAAAAAGCGGCGCGTATGGGCAGTCTCTTTGCCCAAGAGAGAAATGGCTCACTAAACAGCTCTTCCATCTCTTCAGGGCTGTTGATCTGGGGCACTACGTGGGTCTGTCCCCGCTCGACAAACCACACCACCTCCTTGCTGATGGGGTAACACATCCCAATGGGCGGCATGGGCATATCGCGTGTTTGCAGGCGGGCCATCACCCTTAGCTTCTCAGGCCGGCCTTCCGAGTCGTATTCGGTATACAGCAGGCTGATCGCGGCGGCGCCGGACTCAAGCGCAGGCCCGGCGACAGCCCTGAGCAGTTCTTCTGGGTTGCTGGCCGTGATGAGTGCCTGGCTGGCCTGATAAAGCCTCTGGGTCTGAGCGAGCGCTGAATGCGTCCGTTCCAGCAACAGGATGTTCTCGATCACCATTGTGGCCTGAGCGGTCAGGCTGGCGATCTGGCGCATCTCCTCTTCATCGAGCGACAGGGTTGAATCCATCTGGGCAATAATTCCCCCAATGGGGCGCTCACCTGACCACAACGGCAAGACCAGCGCACCGCGTGTGCCGAGCATCTCCAGTGCTGTACGGCGAAGCTCGTCATCCAGCCGGGGGTCGGTTGCTACATCCTGGATGAGGACAGGCTCACGCTCATGCAACAGCCTGACTGCGGCATACTCCTTTGAAGGAAATCGTGTGCCGATGGGAAACACAGGGGCGATACCAGGCCGGGCCCACTTTGCCGCAAGGCGTATCGTCTCTAGAGGCTCTGCCTCCGTAGGGGGATCAAACAACGCCAGGACCACACGATCAAAGCGCTGGAGGGGCGTAGAGGCAACCAGCGCTTCCAGAACCTCTGTCAGATTCCGAGCCTGTAAGATGCGGCCACTGCCTTCGTAAAGCTGTTCGGTCTTCTTGAGCGCTTTCTGTGTCTGCTCAAACAGTCGGCGGCTGTCCAGCACAGCGGCCAACTGAGAGGCCGCCGCGCTGAAAAATTGCAGTTCCTGCGGGCCGGGGATATGAGGCTCAGCCCACTTCAGCGTGATGAGACCAACCCAGCGTCCGGCCTGTGTCAGTGGAACGGCCATCATCGCGCGGATATGGTAGGCATTGAGAATCTGCCGCGTCAGGTCGTCCAGATGCTCATTGGGCTGTTCGGTGTCAGAGATGAACTGGATGGTACGGGGGTTGTCTTTTAGGGCCTGCCCCAGCGGGAAATCGGCAATACGGAAGCGGGTCTCCAGAGGGAGCGGCAGGACTTTGTCATTAACGCGGACGCTGGCTGTCAGCTTAGCTGTGACGGGCTGACCGTCGGCATCCAAGTCCAAGTACCACAGGTCTGCAAGGCTGGCGCCTGCCTCCTCCATCGGCTCGATCAGGGCCTGCAGAACGTCTTCCGGACCCTGCGCAGTGACAAGCTTCTGGCTGATGCGTTGGTACGCCTGCGTCCGGGTCAGGGCCTGACGTGTCCGCTCGTACAGGCGCGAGTTCTGGATCGCGATACTGGCCTGTGCGGTCAGAGCCTGTGCAATCGCAAGGTCTTTCTCTGTGTAAGCGCCCGGCTCTTTGCCGTCGAGCATCAGCACACCGATCAGCTCATCATGCGCCAGCAGGGGGACACCCATCCATGCCCGGACATCGGAGCGTTCGGGCACGACGATCCAGCCGGGGTGCTGAAGCACATCCTCAATGATGAGCGGTTTACGTTCACGGACAACCTGAGCCAGCACGGCGCTGTTCTTGAGGATGTCCAGATTGAGTACCTCATCTTTGTCGTCAAAACCCATCTGAACTATAGCGGTTGGCATCTCGTCCTCAAAGACGACAATTGAGGCAGTTTCATAGGGCAGGACTGCCCGGCACTGTTCTAAGATGCGTTGCAGGATGTCACGTTGATTCAGGGTCGAGGAGAGGGCGCGGCTGATTTCAAGCAGGGCATCAGACTGAGAGCGGGCCTTCTGCTCGGCCTCGTACAGTTGAGCGTTATGAATGGCAATGGCCGCCTGCGGAGCCAGTGCCTGTGCGATCTCGATATGCTCGGAGGTATAGAAGCCGGGCTGATCGCTGTCCACTGTCAGCAGGCCGATCATCCTGCCCTGCATCACCAGCGGCACACCCATCCAGCATCGGATATGCCGCCCTGTAGGGAAGGCGGCCCAGTCCGGGTCGAGGGTAGTGTCCGGGACAATGAGCGGCTGAAGGGTTTGAGCGATCCGGCTGAGGAGGCGGGACGAGCCGATATGCACATTTGCGCTGATATGCCGGGTCACTTCTTCTGACTGCTCGCCGTAGCCGGCCAGGGCAATGCGCGTCTGCCTGCCCCCTTCGATCACCGAGATGGAGGCGGTCACATAGGGCAGCAATACACGAGCCTGCTGAAGGATGCGCTCGAACACCTCCTCAAGGCTCAGGGTTGAGGTGATGGCCTGATCGATCTTCAGCAGGGCATCGGCGCGCGCGCGGGCTGTCTGTTCCGCTTCGTACAGGCGGGCATTCTCAATGGCAACGGCGGCCTGAGAGGCCAGCACCTGCGCGATCTCGATATGCTCGGAGGTATATGCTCCAGCCCGATCGCTGTCGAGCGTCAGGATGCCGACGCACTCACCGTGCGTGATCAGGGGGACCCCCATCCAGCTTCGGATGTGCCGGCCCGTGGGGAATGTCTCCCATTCAGCCGCCTCACGCACATCCGGGATCACGACGGGGGCCATCCGCTTGAACACTTGAGAGGTAGAATAAGACCGCCTGGTGCCCTTTTTAATCCGCTCGATCACAAAGGGGGCAGTCTCCTGATCATAGCCGATCAGCGCCACTGTGTCCGGTTCATCCCCCTCATAGACCACAATCGAGGCGGTTGTACAGGGCAGTGCCTGCCGGCATTGCCGCAGGAGCAGATGAAGGACTTCCTTCAAGCTGAGGGTTGAGGAAATAGCCTGAGCCGCCCTGAGCAGAACGCCGGCCCCTGTGTGGGCGCTCTGCTCCGGCTCGTGCAGGCGGGCGCTGGCGGCGATATGGGTAGCGAACAAACGTGCCAGCGCTGTATCGTCTGGGGTGAATGGGCGGCTGTTGGAGACAAAGATCAAGGCGCCGTCTATTCGCTCTCCCTGTTTCAGGGGCACCCCCAGCATGGCTTTCAGCCGCATCCCTGCGAACACCGTGGAGCGCCCCTTCAGGCGGAAGTAACTCTTCACGGCTAAGGGCTTGTTGCCGGCATACACGCGTCCCGGCAGGTCTTCACCCGCCCTAAGCGCCTGACCAACCCGGTCAGCCAGCACCCCTGTCGCATGGACCAGCCGAAGCAGGCCGCCGTCTCTTTCCGGCAGAAACAGCGCACAGCCGTCGGATTTCATCAGGCTGGCCGCCAGCTCCGCAATCCGATAAGGGAGGTGCTGGATGTCAAGCGGTCGGTCCCCGGCCATTGTTTCTGCCATCAGAGCGGAGAGTGCTTCTTCAAAACGAGAGAACAAGCTCTGATAAACTGGCCCTTCAGCCATAGATCAGATACCTCGCCGCCTTGTATCTTTTGCTCCATGCAAGGCAGGCAGTGGTTTTTCAGCAGGAGCGGCGGAGAAGAACTTTCAGACGGCCCCTCTCTCGACTCCCCTCGCTGACCATTATAGGGTATCCTCTTGCAACAGCCTATAAGGTGATTCCCCTATTCCGTTTCTGAGGCTGTCAGGGTTAACAGGTGTTTGCGCAGAGAGATGATGGCGTTGTCCAGTTGGGCCTGAATATCCTGTATCCGGGCGGCGGCGGAGGAGGGGTTGTTTAGATCAAGTGTGCCGAGCAACAGCCCAGCCCCGTACATGGCCTGTAACACATGATCTTCGATCAGACGGGCGGTCTGCTGGCGGGCCTGAAGCACGGCCATCTTCTGTGCCTGCTGATGGTAATGCAGAGACTGGATCACAACAGCGGCATGAGCCGCCAGCATCTCGATCAGGCGCTCATCCTCTGGGGTGAACTCATCCCCGTCCAGCCGGTTGGCCAGATACAGGTCGCCAATGATCTCCCCGCCGGCTCTGACCGGCACACCCAGAAACGAACGGACAGCAGGATGATGGGAAGGCATGCCTGAGAAGGCAGGATGCTCACGCACGTCGCGCACACGGACGTTCTTCCCCTCTTTGAGCAGGACGCCCAATACACCCAGCCCCATCGGCGGGCGGCCTGCACGGCGGACGACCTCTGCCGGCAGGCCTGCGACTACAAAATGGGCCATCGGCTGGCCGGCAGGCCCCGGCACACCGAGGGCGGCCATTTCAGCCTGTGCGACCTCGCGGGCCGAATCAGCGATAATTTGCAGGGCTGTTTCCACATCGTGCGCCCCTGCCACTGCCACAGCGGCCCGATAGACATGTTCCAGCCTTGAGTCGCGTTTGCCTATATTGTTCATCGTGATTATCCTTAATCACAGACAGAGAGTAGACATCGCCGGCCTTAGCGCTAGTGCAAAATGTCATTATCTTGACAGCCATCTGTCAGCCGGTTGTCAGGCGGATGTAAGCTGTGTGTCGGACAGCTTGCGGCCTCTGGACTGGCGCTGTCAAAGGAATAAGCCTAGAATATCGTTAAATAGGTAATCTAGATTAAGGAGGGCAGAATAAAGGGGGCGAAAAAACTTAGGGGATGACATTGTTCCCTTGTTCATGAAAGGTTCTTTTGTGTGATGAAGCATGCCGCTCCAGCTCCGATGTTCCAGCTGGAGGCCGGCTACAGGGAGAAGGAGTAGTGTAGTTCTATGGATGAGATGCCACGTTTTCAAGAGGATGAAGAGAAGAAGACGCGCCGTCCTGTTCTCCTCATTCCGATCATCTTGATCGTGCTTGTGCTGATCGGGGCGGCCATTTTGCTGTTCTTCTTGTTGCGCCCCCAACCCGCAGAGCCGGAACAGCCCGCTCCTGCTACGTTTACGCCGATGCCGGCTGGGCCGACCGAGACTCCCGCCGCCTTTCCCCCCAATGCGCCCAGCAATATTCTGGGGGATGAAGCGGCCCTCTACAATGTGTGCCTGAACTGGAACGACAACAGCGACAACGAGGACGGCTTCAGAATCTACCGGCGGCGTCTTGACATCATTGGCGCGCCGGAGCAGTCAGGCGAGGTCGGCGAGAATGTGACCGGCTTCTGCGACCTTACGACTTTCTGCGGCGCCACTTACCAGTACACCATCTCTTCTTTTAATGAGGCAGGGGAATCGCCCGCCACCGTGTGCTGGCAGATTGTCATGACGCCCTGTCCGCAGATACGCCTTATGCGGTTAGGGGTGGGCCTTGATCTGGGCCGCAACTTCGAGACGGGCCAGCTTGGTCAGACCAGCGATTTCTATCTGGATGACGGCCCAGACGGCACTCTGATGCTCATGGCCGATCAGGAAGGCCAGCAAGGGGTGATCGATCTGGGTGATCTGGGCGGCCTGCCTCTGACCCAAGTTGAACTGCCGGACAACCCGGAATGGGTACGCGACGGCATCCCGGCTGTTGCCGGCCATGTCTATGCCGCGCTCCAGCGCGACGGCCAGAGCATCATCATCTTCAGCCTGAGTGCGCTGGGCGACCCCTCCAAGCTGGAATATTTCGTCTACCGGCCTGCCGATGTGATCGTGTCTGAAGGGTGCCAGCGTGTCGGCGGGTACGTCCCCGGCGGGATATGTGTCAGCGGGGACGGCGTATGCGACCCGACCTGCACAGCCGCCAGCACTGATCAGACCGGCCAGCCCGTGCCGGACGATGTGCTCCAGCAACCTGACCAGTTTGAGGAAATCTACGGGGAGATGGTCGGGGAGGCTGACAGCGGCAACATCCTGCTGATAGCATGGAACTTCCTGAGCAACTCGGTTTTTGGCATGATAACGCAGCCGCCTCCGTTGGAGGACTATCCCACCCCGACCTACACTGATCGCGATTACGACTGCACCAACCAGCCCTGCATCAGCTATGACGGCGTGTGCGTGCCGGAGTGCGCCACCGACGACGGCTTCCGTGAGTGGGATAACGACCAGACCTGCCAGTACGGCGGCCCGGATTACAACATCACGCTGGCGGCCAATCAGTACATCTATCCGTTGTGTACACCCGCTGGCCAGACACCGCCCCCCGGCTACGGCAGTACGGCTGATCATACGGGCCGCTACGTGGACGCAGATTGCAACCCCACGCCGTGCGTCACCGGTGACGGCATCTGCACGCCGGGCTGTATCCCTAACCCCAACGATCAGGGCCAGCCGGGGATCACGCAGGTCTCTTACGTGGACGGCGACTGCGGCGGGCCGTGCAACAGCAATGACGGCATCTGTACGCCGCTGTGCGACCCCTACTACAACTACAACACAAGTATGACGGCGGCCTACGCCGATCAGTATCAGGCCAACTACGACCGCGACTGCGGCAACCCCTGCGAGACGCAAGATCAGTGCGGCTGTACGCCGACCACATACTTTGCGAATGGTCCTTACTGCGGTGAGCATCCCGGCGGTGGTGACCGAGGCGGTGACCGAGGCGGTGACCGAGGCTGTGTCTGCGGCGACGGGTACTGTAACCCCTCCTGCGAGAATGCTGACCTGTGCAATCAGGACTGCCCATGTGTGGACAACGGCATCTGTGAGGCAGGCGAGACACCGCGGTGCAGGGACTGCTCCGATCAGCCGGGCGCTCAGTGCGGCGTTCCCTGCCCGGCAGGTGTGTGCGGTGCCGGCCTGACCTGCCAGGACGGCATCTGCTGGGCGCCGTGGTGTGCCCCCGCTCAGACCGAGCCGCCACCGCCGCCGCCGCAATGCCAGCTCATTAATTGCAAGTGTGTAACGATGGGTACGGCTATCTGCTACGACTCGTGCACGGGAGCACCCGTCTACGTCCCAGACCCGAACTGCCCATAGACGGGGAGGCTTAACTTCAAGACCCCAATGGGGGCAGGTTTCTTGGCCTGCCCCCTTATTCTTGCTTGGCCAGCGTCACACTGCCCTTGCCGCCCAGTGCGTCCTCATAGCGGGCCAGCACAAAGCACAGCGATGACAGCCGGTTCAGGTAGCGGATCAAGTCGGCATTTTCGATCAGCCCCTCATCGTACAGCCGGACAACGCGCCGCTCGGCCCGCCGTACCACAGCGCGGGCTAGGTCGAGTGCCGCCCCCGACGGGCTGTCGCCGCTGATGACGAACTCGCGAGGCATGACGATCCGGGCGCCGTAGCGGTTAATCTGCTCCTCCAGCCAGGCGATCTGCCGCCCGCCAATAGTCCGGAAGCGGGGGGCCGCTTCCGGGGTGGCGGCCAGCTCAGCCATCATGTGGTACAGATCGCGTTGAACCTGCAAGATGACCTCAGCGGCAGATCGATCCTGCATGGCGGCGCGTGCCACCCCCAGCGCTGATTGGGCCTCATCCACCTCCCCGTAGGTTTCGGGGCGGGGATGGTACTTCCGGACACGCCCCTCACCCAGCAGGCCGGTCGTGCCGTCATCGCCGTCTGTCGTGTAGAAGCGGATTGGTTCGCTCATGCCTCTTTGTCCTGTGTGTCTTGCCGCGCCTTAGCAGGTGCGGCGGGCAGAAATGCTGTTTCCGTCTGCCAAGCGTATAGCAGACTCTCCCTGTAACCTGCTACACTCTTACTGAGAGGTATCAGCGCAGTACACAGCCCCCTCAGATTGCACTTGCGGGGGCGCGGTCTGCGCCCTATTATTCCCATTGAAGTTTAACAGGCGGCTTGTTCGAATGCGATCTGTGGTGCAGAAATTGCTCAAGGTTTTGCTGGTTGTTGTGCTTCTTGCCCTGATAACTCCGCTGGCGCTGAGGGGATATTCTGCCCTGCGCTATCGGAGCAGTATCTATACTGTGGAGAACGTCCCTCCCCGGCGGGTTGCCATTATCTTTGGGGCGCGGGTCTACCCCAGCGGGCGGCTGAGTGCCATGCTGGCCGACCGCGTGGCCGCCGGCGCTGATCTGTATCACGCCGGCAAGGTAGATGTGTTGTTGATGACCGGCGACAACAGCACTCAGGATTACAACGAGCCGGAGGCGATGCGCCGGCAGGCCGTTGAACTGGGCGTTCCGGAAGAGGCAATCGTGCTGGATTATGCTGGCCGCCGCACCTACGACAGTTGCTACCGTGCCCGCGACATCTTTGGGGTACGGAGTGCCATTCTGGTCACCCAGTCGTTTCATCTTGATCGGGCGTTGATGATCTGCAACGGCTTGGGGGTGGAGGCGGTTGGGGTGGCGGCTGACTACCAGCGCCCATGGGGGTATTCACGCGCCTCGCTGACCTACAGCACTCTGCGCGAGTTTCCAGCTACTCTGGCCGCCCTCCTTGACCTGATCCGGCGCCCGACACCGATCCTCGGTGAGCCGTTACCAATCTTCCCAGATGAGAGCAGGATTCCAGAGATGGAGGGGAAGGATGGCTGACGCCATTCAGGTGATGACCACTACCGCCGCACGGGCCGATGCCGAGCGCATAGCCCGTGCTGTGCTGGAGGCACGCTTAGCGGCCTGCGTGCAGATCATCGGGCCGCTCACCAGCCTGTACTGGTGGCAGGGCGGGATCGAGCAGGCCGAAGAGTGGCTGTGCCTGATCAAAACCCGCGCTGATGCATTTGCTGATCTGGAAAGGGCTGTCCGCTCGGTTCACCCTTACGAGGTGCCGGAGATTATAGCCCTGCCGGTTGCGGCAGGGAGCGCCGGCTACCTCGCGTGGCTGAACGGGGAGGTCAGGCTGAGGGCAGAAAAATAATATGGGGCGCGTGCAACCCGCGCCCCGTCCTGTCTGACGAGGTCAGTTGGCTACGACCGGCAGGCTGGAGATCGGCACGCTGGTCGTCAGGCCGCTGGCGGAGGCCCAGCCGATCTGGCTGTTGATACGCACTTTGATCCACTGTCCGCTGGCACTGCGGCCCAGCAGTCCCACCCCCTGCCCCTCACTGGCCGTCAGGATGACGCTGGCGGTGAAGCTGGGGGCTGAGCGGACGTTCAACGCGCCGGCTGTGACCACGCCCCACGGCTCATACTCGCCGGTGACCGGCAGGCTGTTGATAACGGCACTGGTCCGGATGTAAGCCGCATTGACCCAGCCGGTCAGGCTGTCGTTCAGGCGCACCTGAAGCCATGTACCGTTAGGGTTGCGTCCGATCAGGGCAACCTGCTGGCCTTCTACCAAGATGGCGATCACGCTGTACCCTACGCTGGGGCCGGAGCGGACATTCAGCCGTGCGCTGAGAGTCATTCCCAGCGGCCCTGATCCCGGCGGGGGTGCGGTAGTGACCGGAATGGTGGAAGGGATACTGGGCGGCGCAGGCGGGATCGCCAGCGGCAGTCTGGAGAACGGTACAGGGCTGTCAATATAACGGGAACTGCACCACCCTACCGTGCCGTTGACCAGACGCACCTGCACCCATGAGGCGGTTGAGTTGCGGCCGATCAGGGTAACCTGCTCAAACTGCTGTAAGACAGCAATCACAGGATAGGTTGTGCCCGGGCCGGAACGTACATTCAACTGCCCCGCTGTCACCAGGCCTACCGGCTCAGCGGCAATGACCCTGTGTATTGGGAAGGCAGGTGAGACGGCGCTCAGCACCATTGTCAGGATCAAGGCGGTAGCGATTAAAAACCCGATACGTACATTAGTCCTTTTGCTCATGCTGTACTCCTTGACCAATTAGATCGAGACGACGGCCCGCTGACAGACCCCGTCCATAGCTGTTCCTGCCACAATAATAGAACAAAATCGGCCACAGCGCATCTGGGCGTTACGGCATATCAATTGCCCCCATGAGGGTATCACCCCCGTCTACATTGAGAACAGCGCCGGTGATGAAGTCGTTCTCCACCAGTGCGGCCACCGCCTGAACAACATGCTCCGGCTGACCCGCCTGTCTAAGCGGCAGAACCGCGCCTATCTGTTCCCAGCGTTCGGGAGGCATCAGGTCCGGCTTGAGCACCGGCCCCGGCACCACTGCATTGACCCGGATGTCCGGCCCCAGCGACTTGGCCATGACCCGCGTCAGCATCAGCAGGCCTGCCTTGCTGACGCTGTGAAGCGGGTAGGCTGTCCACGGCATCTGCCCGGCCACATCGGCGATGTTAATAATCACGCCGGGCGTGCCGCGGGCCAGCATCAGATGGGCGGCCCGTTGACTGCACAGGAAGGGGGCACGCAGGTTGACCGCCATGACATAGTTCCACTCTTCGACCGTGGCTTCCAGCACATCCCTGCGCTGGAAGGTCGAGGCGCTGTTGACCAGCACATCCAGACGGCCAAAGGTGGCTTCAATTGCCACAAACAACTGTTCGATCTCAAGGGGCATCACCAGATTGGCCTGCGCGGCGATAGCTTTCATGCCCATCGCTTGGATCATCTCAGCGGTGCGGAAGGCTCCCGCCTCGCTATGATTGTAATGCACCACTACGTGTGCGCCGCGCCGTGCCAGCCCCAGAGCGATCTCCCGGCCCAACCGCTGACCACTCCCCGTGACCAATGCTACCCTGCCGCGTAAATCCATCTTCCTCCCTCAGATACTGGATATTCTTGGGTTGATGTCCTAACGCTTAAAGAAGTTGCTGGCAAAGAACCATAGGTTGGCCGGGCGCTCGGCCAGACGGCGCATGAAGTACGGATACCAGTGTGTGCCGAACGGCACGTACACGCGCATCCGGTAGCCTTCCTTCACAAGCTGGGTCTGTAGTGCACTTCGTACCCCGTACAGCATCTGGAACTCGAAACAGCCGCGCGGGATGTTCTTCTCAGCAACATAAGCCTTAGCCTGCTCGATGATCCGCTCATCGTGGGTGGCAATGCCAGGGTAGCCCCGCCCCTGACTAGCGGCATCTAACAGCACCTTCATTTGACGCACATAGGCCTCATCTACCTGCTTCTTTTTCGGGTAGGCCACTGTGTGCGGCTCCTTGTAAGCACCCTTGCACAGTCTCAGGCTGGCCCCCTCTTCGGCCAACTGCTGGACATCCTGGTCACTGCGGTACAGATAAGACTGGATCACCGTGTGTACGTTGTCAAATCCATCTTCGTAGTGCAAGGCACGGAACAAATCCAGCGTGCGCTGGGTGTAAGTATGATCTTCCATGTCAATGGTGACGACCAGCCCCAGTTGCCGGGCACGCTCTAAGATACGGCGCATGTTCTCGCGGCAGAGCTGGGGATCAATGTCCAGCCCTAGCGCTGTGAGTTTGACCGATACCGAGGACTGGAGATTGTTCTGATGGATAGCATCCAGCACATCAAGATACTGCTGGACGGTTTGGAAGGTGGCTTCCTTGTCAGTGACGCTCTCCCCAAGGATGTCTACAGTTGCCATTATCCCTTTAGCGTTCAGCTTCCGGATCGCCTCGATGGCTTCCTCCTGCTTTTCGCCGGCCACAAACCGCCGCGCGACCCGCTTGGCAAGCCCCCACTTGGTCACAATGGACATAGCCCACTTAGCCTTGGAGAGATAAAGGAGGAGCGCACGCAGCATGGTTGATTTGTCCTTTACTACGCAACAGAGGTTCAAGAAACAACAGGATCACGCTCAAGTTTCAGCATCTTAGACGCTGGTATGTCTGGCAGGGGATGGAAGATGGCTGATTCCGCTCAGTTGAAGGTTGTCTCATATCCGCCCCGCCGCCCGCAACAGGCCTGAATCCTTGAGCTTGAGAACGGGGCAAGAAGGGCGGCCCTGCAAGCCGCCCCTTTGCTGGAATACTTTTCTATGTTAATCCTGCCTCCACAAAAGAGCAAGACTCATTCAGGGCATTGTGCGGATTATTCTGACGGCTGGACGCATGAGGTGAAGGTGAAGCTGTAGAGCGCCAAGCCGGTGGCATGGAAAGTCAATGCCAGCTCATGTGCCTCGAAACCCGGACAGCGCACCAATTCATACAGGCGCGGCCTTTCGACGTAAATCAGGCTTCTGCCCTCTGCGTCATACACAATATCAGCACCCGCCGTCAGCTTAGACAGCGGTGCCCCGTCGAGATGAACTTCGACCAGAGGGGGCGACTCACTCGGACGCAGGTTGAGAAGCACCTCGACCGGGTCGGCGGATGGGCTGAGCACCGCATTGACGCCCGCGGCCCGATACGGGACAATGATCTGCCCGCCGTCCTGCCCGGCAAAGGCCATGTGTTCCGGCCCACTGCGCCAGATTCCGCCGGCGTAGAAATATCCCTCGTGCCTCTCAAACGAAGGCGGCATCTGATAGACGATGGGACTGCCAGCCGCGTAACCCTCGCGGTTGCCAAGCGCCCCGCGCTGATAGCCGGCATACAGCTCCGGGGTAGCCGGATAGCAGGCCGCGCCAGGGGCGTCTTCCGGGCGCAGGGGCGGCAGGACCTCAGGCAGTCTCACCGTAGGATCGCGCTGACGCAGGGCCTCCTGAATGGCATACTCGGTTTCCTGATAGCGCCCTTCGCCTTGCCGCCTGTGGCGGATGTACCCTTCAGAATCCACGACATAGCGGGCTGGCCAGGCCCGGTTGGCAAACCGATCCCATGTCTGGTAGTCATTGTCAAGCAGGACGGGATACCTGATCTGGTACTCTTGAATGGCCGCCTCGACTGCCTGACGGGTACGGGCAAAGGCAAATTCCGGCGCATGGACGCCGATCACTGTCAAACCGAGATCAGCGTAACGCTCATGCCAGCTTATCACATAAGGCAGACTACGGAGGCAGTTGATGCACGTGTAGTCCCAGAAGTCCACCAGGACCACACGCCCCAGCAGGTCCTTCTTTGTCAGAGGATGTTCTATGTTGAGCCACTCACCGGGTGCGAACTCCGGCATTCGCACAGTGCGGGGTATCATTCCGGCGATTTACCTCCGGCCCGCCAGCGCCGCCCCAACAATCCCCGCCTGATTGCGGAGCCGGGCAGGGACCACTTCGGCCTGCACAGTCAGATACTTGTGGAAATGCTCAAACCCCTGCCCAACTCCGCCGCCAAGAATGATCAAGTCAGGCCAGAACAGACGCTCCATAGTGTTCAGGTAGCGGTCAAAGCGCTTGGCCCACTGTTTCCACGAGAGGCCTTCCCGCTCCCGAACGACCCCCGCCGCACGGACTTCTGCCATCATGCCGTCAATCTCAATTGTGCCTAGATCGGTGTTGGGCAGGAGATGGCCGTCAGTGAAGAGGGCTGTCCCCAACCCGGTCCCGATGGTGACGAGCAGGACTACGCCCATCCGCCCCTTGCCTGCACCGAAGGTCATCTCGGCCAGACCAGCCGCATCAGCATCGTTGATCACCCGCACCGGACAGCCGGCAGCTCCAGAGAACAGCGCCCCGGCATCCATACCTACCCAGCTTGGATGGAGATTAGTACAACCCATCAACACGATGTTGTCACGCAGGGTAGTCGGGAAGCCGACCCCGATGGGGCCGTGCCAGTCAAAGTGACGGGCAACTTCGCCGACTGTCTTTGCTACGGCGCGGGGCCTGCCCTCATCAGGAGTGGGGATGTGATAAGGCTCGGTGATCAGTTCGCCTGTGTCGGTTTCAACCGGCGCCCCTTTGATGCCTGTTCCGCCTACGTCAATGCCCAGAATCTGCACAGCTTCATCCTCCGGATGCTAGGTCGCGTGCTGTCAAGGCGGCTCCGACCATACCCGCCTCATTCAGCAACTGGGCCGGCACAACTTCAGCCCGTACCGTCAGCAGAGGCAGGAAACGCTCGTGTTTCTTGCTGACGCCGCCGCCGAGAATGATCAAGTCAGGGCAGAACAGCCGCTCCAGCGTCAGCAGGTATTCGTCGAGCAATAAGGCCCACTTCTCCCATGACAGCCCGCGGCGCTGACGGGCCGCATCGGAGGCCCGCCGCTCGGCGTCCTTGCCTCGTATTTCCAGATGGCCTAATTCGGTGTTGGGCAGGAGATGGCCGTCAATGAAGAGGGCTGTCCCCAACCCGGTCCCGATGGTGACGAGCAGGACTACGCCCATCCGCCCCTTGCCTGCACCGAAGGTCATCTCGGCCAGACCAGCCGCATCAGCATCGTTGATCACCCGCACCGGACAGCCGGCAGCTCCAGAGAACAACTCCGCGACATTTGTGCCGATCCAGCTTTTGTGGATGTTGGCCGCTGTCAGCGCTACGCCGTTCCGTATTGCCGCCGGGAAGCCGACTCCAATGGGGCCATGCCAGTCAAAATGACGGGCCAGGTCGGCTACTGTTGCGGCAACATCTTTTGGCTTGGCCCCTTCCGGTGTGGGGATGCGGTGGCGCTCAGCCAGCAAAGCGCCCGTGTCGGTGTCTATCGGTGCCCCTTTGATCCCCGTCCCTCCGATGTCCACGCCCAGTATTTGCATCTGAGTCACCTCCTCCGGTGAGCAGGGGCAGAACGCAAGTGTACTCTCCTACCATTATACAATGGTCACGCGGAGGACAAACGGAACGAGCTGTTTTTGAGCCGGCATCCTTTTCAAGACCCGTTGATCCTGCCGTATCCCCCTCTGAGGGGGCAGTGCTCATCCGCCCTCTCACGCCTTGCAGTACCGGTCAAACCACTCGATCATTTCCTTCAGGCGGCTGACACGGTGTTCCGGCTCACCACTGCGGGAAAGTTCATGTCCCTCGCGCGGATAGCGCAGCATCTTGACCGTCCCGCCGCTCCGCCTCACCAGCGCAAAGAGCTGTTCCCCCTGCTCAATGGGGACCCGGTAATCGTTTTCGCTATGCTTGACGATCAGCGGTGTCTTGATCCGATGAGCATAGGCCGCCGGCGAGCACTCCCATAACTGCTGGGGGTCTTCCCATGGTTCAACGCCCATCTCATCCGTAACCAGCGAGGGGATGTCGGTTGTCCCGTAGAAGCTGACCAGATTGTACACCCCCCGCTGGGCAAAGGCCGCCGCAAAGCGGTCGGTGTGCCCGATCACCCACGCCGTCATGAACCCGCCATATGACCCGCCGGTCACTGCCATGCGTTGCGGGTCTACGAACCCCTTTTCGAGCAGAGCATCCACCCCTGCCATCAGGTCAGGAAAATCGGCCTTGCCCCATGCGCCGTAAATGGCCGTCTGGAACGGCTCGCCGTATCCGTCGCCGCCGCGCGGATTGCAATAGAAGACTACGTATCCCTGCGCGGCGTGAAATTGCCACTCATGCCACATGGTGCGCGTGCTCGGTCCCCACATGACGTGCGGCCCTCCATGAATGTTGAGGATCAGCGGGCAGCGTTGCCCCTCCTTATATCCTGCCGGCAGGATATACCAGCCCTGAATGTCCCATCCATCGGCTGACTTAAACCACATCTCATGCACCGGCTGGACGATCACCTCATCGAGCAGGGCCTTGTTGGCGTCCGTCATCTGAAGCGGCTCGTCAGCGGCGGGCGGCTGCCAGTACAACTCGGAGGGGTCAGCCGGCGTGCTGGCTGTGAAGGCCACCCCGCCGTCCTGCGACACATCCAGTGATTCGACCTGCATCCTGCCGGGGATGATCTTCTCAATTGAGCCGTCCGGCAGCGTGACCCGGTAAATCTCACAGTTGCCTTCGCTGTTAGCGTTGAAGATCAAGGCCCTGCTGTCTGCCGTCCATCTGAAATCCACCGGCGTCCGATCCATCTCCAGCGTCAGGTCGCGGGGTTCTCCTCCTTCTGCCGGCAGGATCGCCAGCCGCATCACCCGCGAGTACAGCCGCTCACGCGGAACGCGCAAATAGGCGATCCATTTCCCATCGGGCGAGGGCCTCGGCTGGTGATCGGCGTGGGTCCTGCGGGTCAACTCCTCCTCTGACCCGTCTTCCACCCGAATACGGTACAGCCCATTGGTGCGCCATGGTTCATCGCTGTCGGGTTCGGTGGGCCGCGCCGTCAGGATGTACTTGCCGTCAGGTGTCCATACGGGTTCTTCGTAGTGGGCGTCCACGTTGGTCAGGCGGCGGGGCTTGGCCTCGTCTTCCTTCAGCCCTTCGGCTGTCGGTATCACATAGACCTGCGCATAACGGTCATCAAGGAAGGCGGTGCCGGTGCGGTAGGGGATACGCCACGCCGGACGCGGGTCCCAGCGCTTCTCCTCGTCGTGCTTCCGGCGCTCCTCGCGCTGTTTGGCCTCAAACTGGCCGGAGGGGGGCGGCTCTTCCTCCCCGCGATCCTCCCGCGCCCGTTCTTCGGCGTTCATGCCTGCGAGGAAGGCAATGGTCTTCCCGTCCGGCGACCATGCCGGCGAGTTGGCCCCATTGGGCATCCGGGTTAACTGGCGGGCCTCACCGCCCGGCTCCCCAAACGGCAGGAGATACACTTGCGGCTTCTCGTTGCGGGCTGAGGTAAAGGCCAGCCATCTGCCGTCCGGCGACCAGCGGGGCTGTGAGTCCTTCCCGCCGCGCGTGATCTGAACGGGTCTGCCTCCGTCAGCAGGTGCCACCCAGATCGAGCGCTGGTAACTGTTTTCTACCTTGTCGGCAGTCACCTGCACGTAGGCGACCCAGCGCCCGTCTGGGCTGATGCGCGGGTCCTCAATGGCGGCGATCCGGTACACATCTTCTGCGGTGATTGGACGCCTGTCGGGTTGATCAGACATGGGTTTCACTCCTCAAGGTGACTCAGTGAGGCGGGCTACACTCAACGTGCGGCTTGGCGGACGATCTGGAGCAAGTCTTTCTCCAGCGAGCCGCTGACCGGATTTTCAATAATACGCCCCAGCTCGCGTCCGCCTTCGCGCTCGTACACAATAAAGGTCGGAATACGAACGATGCCCAGCGCGGCCCGGCGCTCAGGGTGAGAGTCGCTGTCGAACACTTCCCATGTCCAGCCGGGAAGGTGCTCGGCGATGCGGGCCATGCGGGGGATGTTGCGGGCGCAGTCAGGGCAGGTGTAGCGGTTGGGGACAATCACATGGGCAGAAGGGCACGCCTCCCTGATCAGGGCAATGGTATCAAGCTCAGGCTGGTAGGCTTCGTAAGCGGCATAGAATGTCTCGTTGGCCTCAACCGTCCGGTGCAAGGGCGTCTGGATGGTGGGCGGCTCATCGGTCATGGGCCTCTCCTTTCAGCCAATTGACGGTGTCTGTCAGCGTCTCATCCAGCGGGCGGAAGGTAACCCCTAATTCGCGCTCGGCAAGCGAGCTGTCATACCACCAGTAACGGGCCATCAGGCGGGCTTGTGCGCTGTCTAGGGCAGGGCTGTAGTTGACCCGCTCGGCCAGCCGCGCCAGCGGCAGTCCAGCCCACAGCGGCAAGCGCAGGCGCGGAGCAGGCCGCCCCGTCAGGCGCTCAAGGCGGTGAAAAAGATCAGTCAGCGTCACGTTGTGCCCGTGAGCGAGATAGCGCCGCCCGATGCTCCCCCGCCGCATGGCGGCAATGTGAGCCGCCGCCGCGTCGCGTACATCCACCAGGCAGATACCCCCGCCGCTGATGACAGCAGGCAGACGCCCGCGCATCCATTCGGCAATGGCGGCACTGGATGACTGCCTGACATCGCCGGGGCCAAGACACAGGCCGGGGTACAGCCGAATCAGCGGCAGTCCGTCCTGGACGGCCTCTTGGGCGGCCAGCTCGGCGTCGTACTTGGCCCGCAGGTAGGGGATGTCGAGCAGATCAGGGACGTTGAAGGGGCTGTCCTCACGGGCTGGATGTTGGGCATCCTTGGCACAGCCCAGCGCAAAGATGCTCGCTGTGTAGACGACCCGCTCGACGCCGGCCTCTAGCGCCGCCTCGAACAGGTTGACAGCGCCCTCATAGTTGATCCGGCGTACCAGCACCGCGTCATGCCGGCGGAAACTGATGATGCCCGCCGCATGATACACCTCACGCACTCCCTGCATGGCCTGCTGGAGTGAAGCCCGATCCAACAGATCGCCTTCGACTACTTCAACCGATGCCCCGTCGAGAGGGGGCGGACAACTGCCGGGGCGTAGTAGCAAGCGCAACCGGGTCTGCCCGCGGGCCAGCAGGCGTGCGATCCAGCTCCCAATGAAGCCGCTTGCACCGATGATCAGGGTTGTCATGGCCTCTCACCCAGCTGATGAAGGGCGATCAGCTGATCAACGAGCTGATCAGTGTGCAGGCCGGGCAGACCAGCCTCGCCCAGCGGATCAACTATCTCATCCCTGCCGAGCAGGGCATAGGCGATGTTCAGCACGCCGTGAGCGAGGGCCTCCAGATTGTACCCCCCCTCCAGCACAAAGATAATCCGTCCGCCGCACAGCTCCTGCGCCATGCCGATCAGCTCGCGCGTCAGATGGGCATAACCCTTCAGGTCAAGCTGGAGCATGGCCAGCGGATCAGCCCAGTGAGCATCAAAGCCTGCCGAGACCAAGATCAGGTCGGGCTGAAAGCGGCGTGCCGCCGGCCACAGCACCTTCTGGTAGAGCAGGGCAAAACCCGCGTTGCCCGTCCCAGCCCGCAGGGGCATGTTGATTGTGGCCCCGCGCCCCTCGCCTTCGCCTGTGTCGGTCAATGCCCCCGTCCCCGGATAGAAGGGGTATTGATGCGTCGAGACGTACAGCACAGACGGATCGGTGTAGAAGGCGTCCTGTGTGCCGTTGCCGTGATGCACATCGTAATCCACGACCAACACCTTCCGGACAGCAGGATAGGCGGCCTGCGCATGACGGGCGGCAACGGCCACATTGTTGAACAGACAAAACCCCATAGCACGAGCAGGGGTAGCATGGTGGCCGGGAGGACGCACGACCGCTAAGGCGTTGTCGGCCTGCCCGCCCAGCACGGCATCCACGGCGGCTGTCACACCGCCGGCGGCCAGACGGGCGGCCTCATAGGAGGGGGGCACTACATACGTATCAGGGTCAAGCAGAACCGGCCCCTCAGCAGATGCCTGTTGGATCAGCTCCACGTGACGCGCGGTATGGACGCGGGTCAGTTGTTCGACGCTGGCCGGCTGTGGCTGAAGCACCGCCAAATGGCCGAGCACACCTGCTGACTCAAGCACCTCCCAGATACGCTCGATCCGGCCCGCATTTTCGGGATGGCGCTCCAGCGTGTGGAGACGATAATCCGGGTGTGTCACATAGACGGTCGAGGCCATGAGCAGCCCCCTTACCCTAGTCTGTCAGGCCGAACCTGCCTGCGGGACAAAATGCACAGCCAACACCCCGTCCTTCAAGCGGGCTGACTCGATCTCCAACGGCCACAACACACGCGGCAGGACGATGTTCCGGCGGTATGTTCCCACTCCCAGAGTCAGTTCATCCGGTGAGCGGTACAGGTCTATTTTGGTTTTGTCGGCCAGCGGCAGAGGGATAGACAGGGTGTACGTCCCGTCGGGGCCGTGTTCCAAAGTCTGGATACTGCCCTCGTAAAAGCGCTTGGCCGGGTCTTGGCCGGCAAACAGCGCATCCCCCATCTGGCGGAGGCGGTCAAGGCCGCCCATCTCGTCGTTGAACAAAGGCGCTGTCAGGATGGGGAGGGGGTCAAAACATTCGTGGATCAGGCTGAGATTGCGGGCTTGAGAGTCCTTCCAGCCCTGAAAGTACGGATCGGTGACGGTGTCCGGCAGAAGGCGGTTACAGACTACCGCATCTACCGGATAGCCGTACAGGTTAAGGTACGTATAGGTGCGCTGTGTCTCTTTGATGACCATCCGCTCGGCGTTAACGACCATCCGCATGGCCGACCGTTCGCCATCGCTCAGCATGGCCCTGACTTCGTCGAGGGTGTCAAACAGCCGCTCAACCGTGTTGATCGCCTCGACATCCGGGGCATTGATCCCGAAGGGACGGGCTACAGGCGTCAGGAAGCGGGCCGCCGTGCGCCCCAGCGGGATGAGCTTCTCGACCCACCAGCGGGCCGCATCCGGCAGGCTGAGCAGGCGCAATGTCTCAGCGGTCGGCGCGGCGTCAATCACCACCACGTCATACCGGTCGCTGGCGGCGTATTCGCTCAGCCAGAGCAGGCTGGCTCCTTCCTCAAGGCCGGGCAGGATCGTCACCTCCTCGGCAATGACATCCTCCACGCCGCGCTGAGTGAACAAGGTGACCATGAACTTCTGGAAGTCGCCCCAGTACTTGTCAATCGAGTAGTGGACATCTATCTCCTGCGCATCCAGATTCTTGGCGACGGTGATCGGCTCCGGCCCCAGTTCGGTCTGAAGCGAGTCGCCCAGCGAGTGAGCGGTGTCTGTGCTGACTACCAGCGAGTGATAGCCTAGATCGGCACAGCGCAGGGCAGTTGCCGCCGCAACGCTGGTCTTGCCCACACCCCCTTTGCCGGTATACACAATGGTTCGCATTACCTCACCTCAACTGTTCCCAACTCAACTACATTATCCTGTAACCTCTCACCGGTAGAAGTATAGATCACAAGCCGCTCAACGGTCTGACTCTCATACATACCAAATAAAACCCGATAATTGCCCGGCGGCAACCCCTCCAGGGATACGGTCAGAGTATCCTCAACGACGGCCCCCGCCGGCCAATATCCCGTCGGGAAGCGTCCTCCCAGCGGACGAACGTCGGTTTGGGCTGTGAGCTGTCCGCTCTGATCCAGCACGTGCACAAAGGCGGTGTAGTCGTGAGTGACAGCGTCTGGGGCAAACCACCGGACATGGACGGCAAGGCTGTCGGGGGAGGGGGGTGCTGTCATCTCTAGGCCCGTCAGGGCCAGCTCGCCGCCCAGATCATACAAAATGGGGCCTGCCGAAGGCCAGCGGCGCGGCAGGACAGCTACCTCACCCAGCAGAACTATATCACCAGTTGTCCCGTCGGCGAAAGTGGCCGGCACAACGGCCAGTGTGTCCTCATGAAAATAGCGCAGGGTAACCCGATAGACCTCCGGCGCACGCGCCTCCCGGCTTAGGGGGACGCGGACACGGTCGCAGAAGGCCGCGCCTGACTGCCAGTACAGAGTGGGATACATCCCCAGACCGGGGTGCGTGTTGCGCTCCCCGATCTTGGCATTGTCCTGATCCACGATATGAATACCGTAAGGCAGGGCTTCCTCAAGCGGGCCGCCGCTCTGCCAGCACAGCGTGACCCAGATCGTGTCGCCGGGATGGGCTGTCTGCGGCTCAATGCGGTAGCCGAACAAGGTGATCGTGCCGCCAAAACGAATGCGGACGGGGTGATCATACTCCCCTGCTAGCTGGGCTGGGTCCGAGACCAGACGGGGCAGATCGTAAGCCGGGCGGAGCACGCCCAACGCGCCGTACAGGCTGAGCGGGATCAGAATGGCCGCCGGCACGATGGCGGCGATCTGCCGTTCCGGTGCCCGTCTGGGCGGCAACCGCTTCAACAGCCCTGCCAGCCCCAACTGCGAGACGACCGCCATCGCCCCAAAGCCGGCATAGACGTAACGTACCTGCCCGCCGTTGGCACTGACAGTGAAGAAGATGACAATCTGGATCAGGTAGAAGACTGTTACCAGCAGTACAAAGATGGCGGCTCGTTGGTTGGCGGCGACCTCTGCCAGCCGGCGGCTCAACAACAGATCGAACAACCCCCCTATCAGAAGGATACTCAGAACCAGCAACAGCACGTTGACCCAATCCGGCATCCCGACAGCGCCGTAATGCGCCCAGTAGCGCCGGAAGGTCTCCCATGCGACCCTGCCCGCCTCAGCCCATGTCGGAGGGCTGGAGCGCAACGGCAGGAATGCGGGGCGATCAGGCAGGTTCGCATAGGCGCCCAGACTCATGCCGGTAAAGTCGCCGTACAGGATCAGATTGCGGACGAACCACCATCCCCCAATTGGAAGGGCGACGCCTGCCGCGGCGGCCAACTGAGCCAGCCGGGACCGCCACTCCGTGCGGAGGCGGGGGGTCAGCATGAAGGCGACCGGCACAGCCGCCACCGTGGCCGGCCATGTATGCGGCATTGTGCTTGGCTGTACGGGGATGGTATGATCCTGTTGAGAGCGCATTGTGTCCGCCCCGCTAGACGAGGCAGGGAGCAGAGAGAGCGTGGGTATCCGCCTGGACTGGTCAGTAGAGTCAGATGGGGGATGGAACGAGGTTGGCGAGGACCCTCAGTCAAAGGCCGCCCGCCAGCGGCGTAACCGCCGCATCCGCAACTTGCTGGCGGCGCTGATCCTGCTTGTTAGTCTGGCCGTCGGCCTGATTGTGTATCGTATGCGGGTAGTTGCCGCCCGGCTGCGTACTGATCTAGAGGCAACAGTGGCCGCAGAAACGCTGGCTCTGCGCATAGGCGACCGTGCCGCCTTTATGGCCGTTCAAGCCAACGCTGGCGGCTGGCTTCTGATCCAGAGCAGGACCTTTGATGAGTATCAGGCACTCGGCAGCCGTCTCCGCGTTGAGGGGGAGGTCATCGAACAGGAGATCGAGGGTCTGCGTGCACGGGTCGTACTACGCGAGACGCTCGATGGCCGCCCCTGCCGGGTGGTCTGGTTCTATGAGCATTACCCGGAGGGATGGCGGCATGTTCCGCCGGATGCTGACTTCTGGGGGGCACAACAGCAGATTGCCACTACCTACTTTGACTTTTATTTCTACGGCCCCGACCAATCAACGACCTACCGGCTGGCAGTGCAGATGGACGAGTGGTGGGAAACAGCCTGCCGGCTGACCGCCTGCACAGGAACGCCCCCGCGCCCTCGCGTACGCATTGAGCCTGATCCGCTGATCACAACAGGATGGGCCGCCTATGATGAGTGGACACTGCTTATCCCTTCTCCCACTCTGGGGCGTGTTCCGGAAGACGGCTCACCTGATCCAGCTCTGCTCAGCACGCTGGCCGATCTGCTGGCGGAGCGGTGGGCGCAGATCACGATGGAAGATGAGCTAGAGCCATACTCTGATGCGGCCTACGTAAGAGACGAGTTACATATCTGGCTGCGCCATCAGTTCGACACTTCGGCTCCCTCCTCGACCTTCTTTGATCCCCTGATCGAGATGTACGGGGTTGAGCTTTTGCCTCCCTTCTTAGACGCGATCCGGCAGGGTGTGGGCATCGTCCCAGCTTTGCAGTCTTTGACAGGCGCCGAAATCCTCGATGTTCCCGTTAGTTGGGAGGGCTACTTCGCCCACATACTGAGATCACAGGCCTCGCTGATCGCCGAAGGGCATGCAACTGAAGCAAGTCTCCTATTTGCTGATCCAGAACGGACTGCCATAGGCGGCTTTCTGCCCGATTTTGCCGTTGAGGCAACGGCCATCCCCGACTCGATAGCGGTGCTGGGCATCGGGCGTTTCGGGGAGATCATATGGGCCGAAGTTCTGTTTGAGCCGTTGCCTGCGTCCGGTTACCATTCTTCCTCCCTGCTGGTCTTTGAGCCATTCCGGCTGATGGGGGATCGGTGGGTTCACACACTGGGGCTGGAGACAGACTGGGGAAGCACGTTTAGGGAGGAGGGGCAGTATTTCCGTTTGCAGTACTACGAACTGGACGCTCCATATGTCGAAGGCTTGTCTTCCTATCTGGATAGCCTCTACCCTCGTTTGTCTGCCGACTTGGGCCTGCCATCTGCCTACCAGCCGGTAGAGGTGCGGATACAGCCTGTTTTCTCGCCATGGACGTGGAATAACGTGAGGAGGATGCTGATGATCCCCTCACCTCACATTGCCCTGCGCACTTCTGACACGCCGCCTCAAAACTACGTGCAAATTACAGCCATCAGAGCACTGGTTGAGAACGCCATTTTATATCAGATAGCGGCACCTGCCGGCTCCCCGCTAAGCACAGCTTTTATGGACTGGGAAATGGGGCGTCTTGGCATCGAGGCTGAAGACGCGGTCCGGCCATCCTTTGGCCTCTACACTATTGGAGCGGGGCAGGTTGATACGCTGGAGGGTTTGTGGTTATCCTCACAGCTTCCAGCGACCAGAACCGATGCTGAGGTACAGAATCTGGCGGCGCAGGTATTGGTTGATCTGCTGGTGGAAAGGTACGGGCCGCAGGCTGTCCCTGCTCTAGTGCGCAATCTACGTGACTCCTCCACCATCGAGGAATGGCTCTACCGCAGTGTGGGCGCTCATGTTGACGAGATCGAAGGGGAATGGCTGAGCCGCTTCCGAACAGCTCAGATGACTCGGCCCTAGCCGGCCTGTCTGGGGCGGTACTGGAGTGCCTCAGCCAGATGGTAGGGACGAATCACCTCACTGCCCTCTAGATCGGCAATGGTTCGGCTCAGCTTAAGCACACGGTGGTAGGCCCGTGCGCTGAGATGCATCTGTTGCATGGCTGTACGCATCAGCTTTTCTCCTTCAGGGTCGAGCTTGGCATACAGCGGCACTTCGCGTGCGCCCATGTCAGCGTTGCACAAGAGCGATGTCCCCATGAACCGCTCGGCCTGACGGTTGCGTGCCGCCTGAACCCGCTCGCGGATGACGCTGGAAGGCTCACCGCGTTGGCCGGCGGATAGCTTCTCATAATCTACACGCGGCACTTCGACATGGATGTCAATCCTGTCAAGCAGAGGGCCTGACACCTTCTGCTGATAACGGGTGATCATGGCCGGACTACACGTACACGGCTTGATCGGGTCACCATAGTAGCCGCAGGGGCAGGGGTTCGAGGCGGCGATCAGCATGAAATTGGCCGGGAAGGTCATTGTGCCGGAGGCGCGGCTTACCGTCACATGACGATCTTCCAGCGGCTGGCGCAGTGTTTCCAGCTTATAACCGAACTCTGGCAACTCATCCAGAAACAGCACGCCCCGATGGGCCAGACTGATCTCGCCGGGGTGAGGCCATGATCCGCCCCCCACTAGGCCTGCATGGCTGATGGTATGATGCGGCGCCCGAAAAGGGCGATGGCGCATCAAGGGGATGCCCTCAGCAAGCATGTCAGCCACCGAGTAGATTCGCGTGACCTCAAGTGCCTCGTCAAGCGTCATGCGCGGCAGGATACCCGGTACAGCCCGTGCCAGCAGAGTTTTGCCTGCGCCGGGCGGCCCCATCAGGCTGACGTTATGTCCGCCCGCCGCGGCTACCTCCAGCGCCCGCTTGACATGTTCCTGCCCTTTGATGTCGGCAAAGTCAGTGAGGTAGGCAGGGGGAATGTCCGGTAGATCAAGGCTGTTACGGTCAAAAGGAGGGATTGTGTCCAAACCTAACAGGTGTTCAACCAGCGAAATGAGATGATCCACGGGGATGACCTCAATGTCGGGGATGAGCGAGGCCTCTGCGGCATCCGCTGATGGAACATAGACCCGTTCTAGGCCGAGCGTGTGTGCCAAATAGACAGCCGAAAGGACACCCCGCACATGGCGTACTGTGCCGTCTAGGGAGAGTTCGCCCAGCACGAGCGACCCCTCTAGGGTATCAGGTACGATCTGACCGCTGGCCGCCAGCAGGCCTAGTGCAATTGGGAGGTCATAGGCCGGGCCTTCTTTACGCAGGTCAGCAGGGGCAAGGTTGATTGTCAGCCGCCGCCCGCTGGGGAAGTGCAGGCCGCTGTTACGAATGGCCGCCCAGACCCGCTCCTTTGACTCCTTAACGGCCGCATCAGGTAGCCCGACCAACGTCAGGCTGGACATCCCGCTGGCGGCATCTACCTCAACCTCGACCAGTGTGGCATCCAGCCCGATCAACGCACAGCTATTCACTTTTGCAAGCACATTCACCTCCCGTGTTGGCTGGCGAATAGGGTAACATGGCAGTAAGAGGGAGGCAAGTGTGGGGCAAGCCTAAGGAGGCAGGTGACCGATGTGATATACTCTTGGCAAGGTATCCCAAAAGAGGGGAGTGGCCAAAAGGGTGGACATGGTGTTAACGGGTCAGGCGATTTTAGCCCTCCATATCCACTCTATTAGCCACTCCCAACGCTCGTTCGTGGTGGTTTTGAAAGAACTTGGCCGTTGCCACCGCCACCGTCACACTCAGCCCATCTTCTTCCCGCCTGGCTTGTGCTGCGTCGCATCATCCCCAATCAGGTAACCTGTCACGACGGTCGCCTTTGGGCGTCCTCGACGCCTGGCTTGCTTGCGCTGTTGCCGGGCATGTTCGTCTTGCACTGCCCCGCTCATCTGTTGCGCAAACTGCTCATACCATACCCTCGCCACTTCTTCCGCCGACCACGGCGCTGTGCTCAGAAAGCGCGACAAGCCGCTTACACTCGGCCCAGCCGCGATCTGTCTCATCAGTCCGCTCAACGTCCGGCTTTCCTGGCAGATGATCAGCGCCAGCACTACGCTCACCAAGTACTTGAACTGGGGTTTGCTGAAGCACGCCCGGAACACCTCGCAAAATTGGCACAGACATTCATCCAGACAGATAATCGGTATCGACATCGCGCACCTCGGTCGGTTGAGATTGGCTCCAACCTTCTTTTACCGCCTGGTGCGCGGCGTTTTCAAATCGTCAGCTTAAAAAGTGCAAAGTATAGATTGAGGTATCCCCAGTTATTTCCTCCCCTATTTGCGAGGGAGCATACAAACTCGCCAAAGCCTGAAATAGCTCGTCTCGTACCACACACCACTCCGCCTGATACGAGGCATTACCAGCATCATGTAGTTGCTTTGGACTGGCCCATGCCCCATGATGTCCCCCTACCGCACGCGCAATAGGTAAAGCTAATCGTCTGCTGGTCAAGTGGTGAGCATGAAGCAGACCAGAATGCTTGTTTCCAAGAGCATAAGTGGAGATCACGCCATGCGGAATATCTTGTCGAGGGGTCAATGGCAATCCAAGGGAATATAACCTGCCGGTTACCGGCTTGAACTTGCTTTGGAATTCGGGGCTGGCCTTTCCTAGATCGTGTAACGCGGCTAAGAACGCGAGAGTCTGCCCCGCTTGGCTTGGCGGCAAACCCATCATTCCGCTCCACAATCCCCGCATACTCTCGCTGAGTGATGACTGCCATAAAGCGAGTGCCACTTCAGCCACGTCTATCAGGTGGTAGATCAGCAGGTGGAACTGCTCATTCTCCCCTGTCTTGGCCCACAAATGCTGAATAGGATGCTGTTGCATCATTCTCCCCTCCTTCGTAAAGAGCGGCGGCCCGGCGCATTTCTTCTGCCAATCGTTGACGTAATGAAGGGGGAGCGAGCACCTCACAATCCGCCCCCCAGCCGCGTATCCAGGGAAGCAATTCGATTACACCCGCCACTCGAACACGCCATTCAATTCCCCCACCAGGAAGCTCCTCAATAATCTGCGAGGGATGCCAGAGTGTCTCTTTAACGCGCCGGGCGACAGCAGGATCGGTGAAACGTAACCTCACCTCTGTTAGTTCTTCTCCATACCAGACACCCCACGCATGGCGTAACAAATCGTGGACGCTTATGTTGGTTGGCCGCTCAAAGCGCAGGGTAGTCAAGCGTGCACGGCTGATCCGTTCAACCTTAAATGTACGGAGTGCTTCATGGGTCAGACTGTAGCCAATGAGGTATACACCCTCACTTAGTACTGCGGGTTCAAAGAGGTAGGGTTGGACCTCATACTCCGCAGGTTCATCAGCATGAAACTTGTGATAGACGATACGCACTGTAATACCCTCTAGCCAACCTTCAATAAGCTGCTCCCACACCTGAGTGATGGGTTGCTCCGGCGGATGCTCCTCATAAAGTACCTCCAGTGTACTTTTTAATTCTTCTGAAAGAGGGTGCCGAAGCGCTGAAGCCAGTTTCTTAGCCGCAGTCACCATGCTAGTGGGAATATGGGTAAGACGACGTGTCTGGTGGCGAATAGCAAGATACAACATCAGCGACTCCGCAACGCTCAGCCGGATATTTGAGACATAGCGATGGCGTTCTATGAAGAATCGATCTCCTTCTTGACTCAATGGAACAGTGGATTCCAAATCGCGCAGGTCACGCCAGATGGTCACCCGGCTGACTCCTAATCTGGATGCAAGTTCTGGTGCCGTGTAACCATTGGGGCTGTCCAGTAACAGGTTCTCGATCTGGCGTAATCTCTCGGTACGGTTTATTGATCGCTTCATAAGCAAATCGCTCCTTTCCCAGATACCGTATCATATGATAGTTTCAAGTAATGAAACCAAGAAGCGCACAATTACAGGCTCTTATTACCAGAGGGCGAAGAGAAATGACCTATCATGCAACGCATGATTGGCTTACCCTTCCAGAGAACACTGTCAAATATCGAAAGGGGAAACAGCTAGTGAGTCAACGCAAAGATACAGACACTATTCTCAATGCCATCGCCTTTCTGTACGGCGATGAACGTGCGCCCGATATACACGCTCGGCTGGAAAACATACTGGGCGACTTCAGATCGTCTCATCCTAGGCCATCTGTCATGGGAAAGCCTCTGACCGAACAGGACAGCATGTTGATTACCTATGCGGATATGGTCTTTGAGCCGGGCACTTTACCGCTGATCACCCTGACTGACTTCCTGATCACTCACCTGAAAGATGTCGTGAGTGCTGTCCATCTCCTGCCCTTCTTCCCGTATTCCTCAGATGATGGATTCTCAGTGATTGACTACCGTCAGGTTGATCCGCAACTCGGAACATGGGACGAGATCGGGCGCCTGCAACAGTACTTCAGGTTAATGTTCGACGGCGTAATCAACCATGTCTCTTCCCAGAGTCAGTGGTTTCAGGGTTTCCTGCACGGCGATCCGGCCTTCCAAGACTGGTTCATTGTGGTAGAAGGCGGACCAGACCTCTCGGAGGTCGTACGCCCCCGCACACTGCCTTTGCTGACCCACGTTGAGACACCTTATGGCGGAAAGGCGGTATGGACGACCTTCAGCGCTGATCAGATTGACCTCAACTACCACAACCCGGACGTACTGCTGGAGATAATTGACACACTCCTTTTCTATGTGTCGCAGGGGGCAGAGTTCATCCGGCTGGACGCTGTCGCTTACCTGTGGAAGGAAGTCGGAACAACCTGCATCCATCTGCCGCAGACGCACTGCATTATTCAGTTACTGCGTGCCGTTTTGGACAGGGTTGCCCCGCATGTTAAACTTATCACCGAAACAAATGTGCCACATTCGGACAACATCTCATACTTTGGAAACGGGTACAATGAGGCCCAGCTTGTGTACAACTTTGCTTTACCGCCTCTGGTACTACATACATTACAGAGCGGGGATACGCATACTCTGTCGGAATGGTCTGCCAGCCTATCCTTACCCTCAGACCGTGCCACTTTCTTCAACTTTCTTGCATCCCATGATGGGATTGGCCTTAATCCAGTACGCGGCATTCTGACAGACTCGGAGATTGACACACTGGTTGTCCGTACTCTAGAACATGGGGGGGCTGTGTCATACAAGCGGAATCCAGATGGCTCGCAAAGCCCCTATGAGTTAAACATCAACTACTTCGACGCACTTTCCAATCCGGAAGAACAAGCGTCTTTGCAGACTCAAGTTGACCGCTTTATGGCAGCACAGGCGATCATGCTGGCTCTGACAGGCTTACCCGGCATTTACTTTCACAGCCTGTTTGGATCAAGAGGCTGGCCTGAGGGCATACGCTTGACCGGACACAATCGTGCCATTAACCGGCAGAAGCTTGAGCGCACCGGCCTAGAGCGCGAGCTAAGCGACCCTCGATCTTTGCGTCATCGAATTTTCAGCCGCTATAAGCACCTAATCAGGGTTCGCTCATCTTGCCGTGCTTTCGATCCCTATGGGGCACAGCAGGTGCTTGATTGTGGCCGATCTGTTTTCGCCCTGTTGCGAATATCACCGAGGGAAGAGCAGGTATTGTGTCTGCACAACGTGACAAACCGTTACCAAACCGTGCATTTACCAGATGATTTTAAGGCTCTCACCGATCTGCTCGCACAGCCTAACAGACAGGTTATTTCGCCAGTTGAGCTGGCCCCTTATCAGGTATGCTGGCTCAAGGTAGAAAAGAACCATGCTTCACCATTTTGATTCACCTTACCTTGATAGATTGCGTGACCGGGTAGATTTACACCTTGCTCCATTCAGTGAGCGCGGATCACGCCTGTTGATACTGGCGGCCAATCACCATTTCTCTATCCGGCTGGCAGAACGCTGGTTTAAAGTAGAGAAACAGCTTTCAGCCTACCGAGACCGTCCTCCTCTGGTAGACGAATGGCAATTCACGGATGAGGCAGGCCAGCCCCTGCCGCTTACGCTGACAACCTATCCGCATTGCATATTCTGCCAGACTCCTATCGGCATTTTTTCGATTTCCTTTGTAGACAGTGAAACTTTGCTGGTAGGACTTCCTGATGCTCGTTGCGGGTTGACCTTCCGCGCTCATCTCGATCAGGCTCAGACTGACCGGCGCGGCGGCGTACTGCGCCTGACAGGCCAGATCCGCCGTAACCTGTCTTATACGACGAACGCTTCCCTGCTCTACAACGAAATAATGCCTATTGGCCCTACTGAACAGAGAATACGCCTTGGTATAGATGCTACAGCAGGAGGACGGGCCATCCTGATCAATATCACGCCGCGTCTCGGCTTCAACCGCTGGATACCCGAAGTCGGCCCGACCCTTGAGTCAGCCGCGCGGCGCTGGCATGAATGGTTCGCCGCCGCCCCTGAAGTCGCTGAGGAGTACCGCTCCCAGTACTATTATGCATGGTGGATCATGCGGGCCGGGCTGATCTCATCGCGGTTCTACACCACCCGTGAGGCCATGACCCCCTCCATGTTGAAATATGTCGGGATATGGCAGTGGGATAACTTCTTCCATGCATTAGCCTACCGTCACGTCGAGCCGCGTCTGGCTCAAGATCAGCTCCGCATCCTGCTCGACCATCAACGGGAAGACGGCATGATTCCGGATGCGATCCATGATGAGGGCACAGTTACCCATCTGAGCTTCCCTGTAGAAGCCGATGTGACCAAACCGCCGCTCATCGCATGGGCGGTATGGAAACTGTATGAACATCATAGCGACCGTGAATTTCTAGACGAAATCTATGAGCCGCTAGTGCGCTGGAACAACTGGTGGTTTGAGAAGAACGATCCAAATGGGAATGGCTTGTGTGAGTATCAGCACCCCTTTTCTTCAGGATTGGACGACAGCCCGCTGTGGGATGAGGGGATGCCGGTCGAAGCGCCGGATCTGAACACCTACCTGTGTCTCCAACAGGAAGCCCTGTCAAAGATTGCACGGGTTCTGGGCGAGCACGAGGACGCTGATCTATGGGAACGCCGCGCCGACAGTATGGCCCGGCGGCTGGTCAGAATAGCGTGGGATGAGGAGGCAGGTCTGTTCTGGGCAACCCGTAACGGTGTGAGGGTCAATGTACGGACACCCTTTAACCTCTTTCCCTTGATTACAGGCCGGATGCCGCCGCCGATAGCTGAGCGGCTGGTGGCCCATCTCACCAATGAGCGTAAGTTTTGGCCGCGTTACCCTGTGCCAACAGTAGCACTGGACGACCCCAAGTTTAACCCCTTCCAGATGTGGCGCGGGCCAACGTGGGTCAATGTCAACTATCTGCTCATTGAAGGGCTGTTCCGTTCCGGTTACCCAGAGGTTGCCCGCGAACTACGCCGCCGAACGCTTGAACTCATCGCCAGTCAGCCTGATATCTACGAATACTATCATCCCCATACAGGCGAAAAACCTCCCAGCGCCGCCTCCGTTTTCGGCTGGTCTGCCGCGATCTATATTGAGCTGGCTATTCAAGCCACCCGCGAGATAGAAAGGCACACAGGGTGAGGCATGAACATTGCTCTATTGCACTACTCCGCCCCGCCGGTAGTGGGCGGTGTTGAGAGTGTCCTGGCACATCAAGCTTGCTTGATGGCAGATGCAGGACATGCCGTGCGAATCATAGCGGGGCGGGGCAGTACTTTTGATTCCCGCATCGAGTTTGTGTCAGTTCCTCTGGTTGACTCACGTCACCCCGACATTCTTGCCGCAAAGAGCGAGCTTGACCGCGGGCGTATTCCTGATCACTTCGAGGCTCTAGTGCAGGCCATCGAGCAGGCAATAGCTCCTGCTTTGGCAACAATAGATGTCCTGATCGCCCATAACGTATGCTCACTGCACAAAAACCTAGCTCTCACTGCAACGCTGAAGTCCCTTTCCGCCCAGCCGGATGCTCCACGTCTGATCCTCTGGCATCATGATCTGGCATGGACGACTCCCCGCTACCGCGCTGAACTCCACAAAGGCTACCCTTGGGATTTGCTCCGGACAGCCTGGCCGGGCGTCACGCAGGTAGCAGTCTCAGAACTACGCCGGCATGAGCTTGCTGAGCTGTTAGACATCCCCCCCGGCCAGATCGTCGTTATTCCCAACGGCCTCGATGCACCTGCCTTCCTCAAGCTGGAAGGCCAAACGCGCGATCTAGTGGATCGTCTTGACCTGATGAACGCTGATCCGCTACTGCTGTTGCCGGTGCGCATCACCCCGCGCAAGAATATCGAGCTGGCTTTGAGGACCCTTGCGCTCCTTCGTGAACCGTTTCCTGACGCCGCACTTGTGGTGACCGGCCCGCCCGGCCCGCATAACCCCGCTAACGCCGAGTACTTTGCAAAGCTGAAGGCCCTCCGGGCTGAGCTGGGGCTGGAAGGTTCTGCCCACTTCTTGGCCGAAGTGGTTGAGGAATATCTTCCTGATGCAGTGATCGCGGACTTATACCGTCTGGCTGATGCGTTGATTCTGCCAAGCCGTGAGGAGGGATTCGGCATCCCGCTCATTGAAGGGGGGCTGGTAAAAATACCCATATTTTGTACCGACATTCCACCTCTGCGCGCGCTGGGCGGTGACGACGTCACTTACTTCTCACCTGATGCCGCGCCGCAGGACATCGCTAAGCTGATCGCCGGCTACTTAGAGGGAGACCGCTCTCACCGGCTACGTGTGCGGGTGCGTCGTTCGTACACATGGCAGGGGATATATGCGGAGCGAATAGCTCCTTTGCTGGAGGAAACGCAATGAAGAGGCGCGAGCGGGGCTTCATCCCTTTCCGCAGGGTACTTGTGCCCGTAGTACATGCCTGTGAGCCAACATTGGCATTGTCTGCCGCACAGCTAATCACTCGCCCAGAGCATATCCTGCTGGCTGGACTGGTCAAAGTGCCGCCGGGAGAGTCGCTCAGCACGGCTGTCATACCGGCCCGGAAGGTGCGCCGGACACTGCACGAGCTGGCAGATGGGGGGCCTATGCGCCTTCTGGCCCGCGTGCGTGTTTCGCATACACCTTGGGATGAACTCATAGCGCTGGTCGAAGAGGAACTTCCCGATCTGCTGGTACTGGAATGGCCTTGCATGTTAGAAGCAATGGGTGTCACATCGGATGATGTGTTAGCACATCCTCCCTGTGACATTGCTTTGGTGCGCGGGCCGGTGCCTGCCGCCCCATCCCGTGTGCTCGTTCCGCTTCGCGGCGGCCCGTACGCCGAGCTAGCCCTGCGCCTCTCTCTGGCAATCGCCAAGAACAGCCACGCTGAGGTGACCTCATTCCATATCCATACCAAGCCAACATCGCCAGCAAAACGGCATCATATCTGGCACGCCAGACTAGACGCACCCTTTCGTGGTCTTGCTCGTGTGCTTGCCAACCTGCCTGAGATCGATCAACGCGAAATGGAGACGGACAAGCCCGCTGATGCGATCGTGGCCGCTTCACAGGACTTTGAGCTGGTAGTGATGGGCGCTTCTGCTCAACCCCCCCGTTCCGGTATCTCGCTAGGGCCGGTGGCAGATCAAGTCCTCCAACAAAGTCCTAGTGGAGTGATAGCAGTCAAAACCCGCCAGCCCATGCCCGCCGAGCCGGAGAGCGAGATGTCGGGCAAAGCCGCCATCTCTGTCTTAGTGGACAAATGGTTTGCTGAAAATACCTATCACGCCGATGAGTTCGCCGATCTCGGCCAGCTCGTTGATCTCAAGAGGCACCAAGGGCTGACTCTCAGTCTTGCACTGCCGGCCCTCAATGAAGAAGAAACTGTCGGCAATGTTATTCAGGCTATCAAGACAGCGTTGATGGATGAAGTCCCATTGTTGGATGAGATCGTCCTGATGGACTCGGACTCCACCGACCGAACACGGGAGATCGCCGCGGCCATGGGCATACCTGTCTATATCCATCAACAGGTGTTGGCTCAGTACGGGGCACGACGCGGCAAAGGGGAAGCCCTTTGGAAGAGCCTCTACGTCACCCGCGGGGACATCATCCTTTGGATTGACACTGACATCGTGAACATCCACCCGCGTTTCGTGATCGGGCTGATTGGCCCTCTGCTGTCGGATCCGCGTATCCAGTTCGTCAAGGGGTTCTACCGAAGGCCTCTCAAAGTAGGGGACAAGATACAGGCGGGTGGCGGAGGCCGTGTCACTGAACTGACAGCACGCCCTCTACTTAACCTGTTTTATCCAGAACTCTCAGGGGTTATACAACCCCTGTCAGGTGAATATGGCGGACGCCGGCAGGCACTAGAGCAACTCCCTTTCTTCTCCGGCTATGGGGTAGAAACCGGCTTGCTGATTGACATCTTCGAAATGTATGGACTGTCGGCCATTGCACAGGTAGACTTACAGGAGCGCATCCATCACAATCAACCGCTTGAGGCGCTGAGCAAGATGTCTTTTGCTATTATTCAGGCCGTCATCCGTAAATTGGAGAGACGTTACGGCCAGCAGATTTTGGAAGATGTGAACAGAACAATGAAACTGATCCGCTACGGGGATGAGCGGTTCTTTCTCGAAGTAGAGGAAATAGCTGAGCTGGAGCGCCCGCCCATGCTTGACCTGCCGGAATACCAGCGCTCGAGGAAGAGGGAAAGAAGCAGATGACCAAGCTGGTCTTGACACGGCATGGCCAGACAGATTGGAACCGAGAAGGGCGTTATCAGGGGCAGGCCGATCCGCCCCTCAACTCGACCGGCAGACAACAGGCACAGGCGCTGGCTGACAGGCTGGCAGACAGACCGCTGGAGGCTATCTACAGCAGTGATCTCCGGCGGGCATCTGAAACTGCCCAGATCATCGCACAACGACACGGGCTTCCAGTCAGGCAGGACCGGCGGCTTCGAGAGATCAATCAGGGAGAGTGGGAAGGGTTGCGCGTAGAGGAGATCATCGCCCGATACCCGCAGATATGGGCCTCCTTTCTGAATGACCCCTTGCAGGGGCAGGCGCCGGGCGGAGAACCCCCTGTTGCGGTAGCAGAACGTGTGTGGGCGGCTGTCAGCGACATAGCCAAGTTACACCCAACAGGAACAGTGTTGATCGTCTCACATGGGTTCGCGTTAGCAACACTGCTGGTTAGAGTCCATGGAGCACCATTCTCGCAGGTATATAGTTACATCCCCAACAATGCCGAAATCAAAGAGATAGAATGGCGTTGAGCCGTGAAAGACTGACACCAGCCGGCAGACACCCTTCTGTCTAAAAACAGGATAACAGAGCACATAAGCTTGTCTGCGCTAACGCCAGAGAGGAAAGTTGATGAAAGCTCCTAACCAGAAGCCCTTTATGGCAGGGCATAAGTATCTTCCCTATCTCTCACTCAGCCTGATTGTAGGGCTATGGCTGGTGGCGAGATTCAACCCGCCGCAGACAGCCATCGCGGCCAGCCGCGGCGTGGCAGGGCATGTGAGCGATGAACAAGGTGAGCCAGTCGGCGACGCCGAACTCAGGCTCTATGTCAACGAGAGCCGTGAACCTGTTGCAGAAACCCGGAGTCAGCCAGACGGCACCTACCTGCTGGTGCTAGGGGAAGAAGAGGCTGTATCGAGCGTTTATATTGAGGTTGAACGACCTCATTTTCAGACGTACACGTGGAGTCCGAGCCGAGAAGAACTGGTGACTCTGCTGGAACAGGGATCGTTCGTTACCCACGATATTGTCCTTGAGAGAAGGATCGTGGCCAGCTTTTGGGTCGTTATGCTGATCTTTGTTGGTATGCTGGCCATCATTGCCAGCGAGCGGTTGCACAACACGCTGGCGGCTTTGCTGGCCATGGTGCTCATCTTTGGGTTCAGCCTTGTAGGAGGGACATTCTTCCCAGACCTCTTTGTTTTCTCTTTTGAGCAGGCACTTGAGTACATTGATTTTGAAGTGATTTTCCTGTTGCTGGGAATGATGATCGTGATCGGTGTGATTGAAGAAACAGGCATCTTCCAGTGGACGGCCTATCAGGCTTACCGGCTGTCACATGGAAGGGTCTGGTTGCTGGTCATCATCCTAATGAGCATCACGACGGTAGCATCGGCCCTGCTTGATAACGTTACCACGATGTTACTGATCACGCCTATCATCTTGGAGATTGCGCTGGCTTTGAAGATCAACCCCCTCTCACTTGTGTTGCCCGCCCTGCTGGCGGCAAACGCAGGAGGGCTGGCCACTCTGATTGGGACGCCAGTGAATGTGATGATCGGCTCATACGCCGGCTTAAGCTTTAACGACTTTGCTGTCAATCAGACTCCCGGCGTAGTCATGGCAATGGTGGGTCTCATGATCTTCATTCAGCTCTATTTCTGGAAGGAATATCATACAGCCAGCGCTGGCCCTTCTCCCGCCCTCATGAAACGGCTGGAGGAGAATGGGCGCATACGGGACATGGCAAAGCTCCGTAAGGGTGGTATCGTTTTTATCGGATTGCTGATACTATTTGTGGTCGGAGAGCGTTTCAATCTCTCGCCAGCTATCTCTGCCATTGCAGGAGCGGTGGCGATCTTGCTCTGGGTGAGGCCCGACATCCGCCAGATGATGGGTGTTGTGGACTGGACAACACTGGTTTTCTTCATCAGCCTGTTCATTGTGATCGGCGCTGTGCAGGAGGTAGGCTTGCTGGCCCTGATCTCTGAATGGCTGGGGCGCATTGTAGGCACGAGCTTGATAGGTGCCTTGCTTCTGATTGTATGGGTAGCGGCCATTCTTTCGGGCGTCATAGATAATGTTCCTTTTGCGGCGGCCATGCTGCCAGTGGTCCAGTTCTTGACGAGAACTATTCCCGGTGCACAGAACTATGCCCTTTACTACGGTCTAGCAATTGGGGCCGACCTTGGCGGGAACTCCTCTCTCATTGGCTCCTCGGCAAACTTAGTGGTCGCTGGCATCACTGAGCGGGCAGGATATAAGATTTCGTTTCGCCGGTTTTTGCAGGTTGGGCTTCCGGCCACACTGGTTACTACGGCCATTGGTTGTTTGTGGCTGATCATCCATTTCCTATGAGGGTGCTTGTGATGGGGAAAATATTGTGTGCCACACGAGGCGGGGAAGCAAGCTTTCGAACTCAAGATGCCGCTATTGCCAGAGCCAAAGAAACCGGTAATGAGCTGGTCTTCCTTTACATCTACGACATGGAGTTCTTGGCATACGCAAAATACACCTTGCGCTCCGATGTCGTCTCAGAGGAATTGGATAGGATGGCCGACTTTCTGATGACAATGGCTGTAGAGCGCGCCGAGAAAGAGGGGGTCCAGGCCCGGTATGTGATCCGCCACGGGGATTTCTATAAAGAACTAGCCTCTGCCGTGAAGGAAGGCCCGACTTCTCTTGTGATTCTGGGGCGCCCTGCTGAAGAAGAAAGCCGCTTTGAGGTTGAGCATTTACAGGAGCTGGCCAGAAGTCTGGAAAAAGAAACGGGGGTTCCCTTCTGCATCCTGCCAGAGTGACAACTAACAACCCGCACTTACTCATCTGGGAGGACACAGGGGTTACTCATCGCACGGCCTCGATGATCTCAGCTACCAGATCATAGCGCCCAAACTGCGGCATCAGATACAGCCCCCCTGCCGCCGTCTTAAGCTGTTCTGCCAGCTCCAGCGCAATCTGGACTCCTTCCTGTGGGGCCGCATCACCTGCGGCCTCAATGCGGGTCATGATCGGATCAGGGATCACGATACCGGGCACCTCATTATGGAGAAACAAAGCATGGCGCAGACTGTAGAGCGGCAACAGACCAACCAGAATTGGAACATCAAGAGGGCCATATAGGGCTTCGTAGCGCTCTACGAATCGCTCATAACTGCTCCGCTCGAAGATCGGCTGGGTAATGAGGTAATCTGCACCGCCGTCTAGTTTTTTGCGGAGCGTTTGTATCTCTTTGTCCATATCTGGAGCATTCAAGTTAAGGGCGCAACTAACCAAAAAGTTAGTCGGCTGGCCGATCTTATTGCCAGCCCAATCAAGCCCCTGGTTGAGGTTCTTCTTGATCAGCCGCACCAGCCCGGAGGGCACTATGTCGTAATTGTCAGCGGCGTCTGGATAATCGCCAATGCGGGTTGGGTCGCCCATGACAACAAACAGATTGCGCACCCCCAGCGCGTGAGCGGCCAGCAGATCGCCCTGAATGCGCAGAAGGTTACGTCCTCTGGTCGGGAAGTGGAGCACTGTCTCGATACTGGCCTGACTTTGCAGTAAGCTACACACAGCCCATGGACTCATGCGCATCCGTGCCATTGGGCTGTCTGAGACATCAATGACATCCGCACCAGCATCATGAAGCATCTGAGCGGCCTGGAGCGTCTTCTCGATCCCGATACCCCTGGGAGGCGACATCTCAACAGAGAGGATAAATCTACTCTGCGCAAATTTTTGCGCCAGCTCGCTGGGGGCAGAGGGGCTTGCCTCCTCTTCGAGGCTCTCCGGTAGCCATTCTGACACGGAGATCGGACTCACCCGCAACGGGTCGTCAAGCGCCGCCTGCATTGCCGCAATATGTTCTGGGGTTGTACCGCAACATCCCCCTATGACTGAGACACCTTGCTCACGCAATGCCAGGGCATATCCGGCAAAGTAATTAGGGCTTGCAGAATACATCACCCGTCCCCCTACATATTCCGGCCAGCCGGCGTTCGGCATGGCCGAGAGGGGAACAGCCGGCACTTCAGAGCGCATGCTCCTCATAATACGCATAATCTGAGCCGGCCCATTTGAACAGTTAGCCCCAATGACATCCGCTCCCAGATCAGCAAGCGCTCTAGCTACCTGCATGGCCGAATCACCCATCAGAGTACGGTCGTCGCGCGTGAAGGTCATTTGCGCCACAAGCACCATGTCCGGGCAGACATCGCGGGCCGCACGGATGGCTTCAGCGATCTCGTACAGGTCAGAAAAAGTCTCCAAGATCAGCAAATCCACGCCCACTTCACAGACAGCTTCAATCTGCTCATGGAAAGCGGCATAGGCCTGCTCAGGTTTGACACGGCCAAAAGGCGCCAGCCTCACCCCCAGCGGCCCTATCGAAGCCGCAATGTAGGCATCTGGAGTACCAGCTTCGTCAATGGCCTGCCGGGCGAGGAATACCCCTGCACGGATGATGTCGGAAAGCTTGCCAGCCAGCCCATGCTCGGCCAACTTGAATCGGTTAGCCCCAAACGTGTTGGTTTCGATCAGCTCTGCACCGGCTCTCAGATAATCCGAATGGATATTCCTGACTAGTGCAGGCCGGCTGAGGTTCAGCTCGTCAAAGCAAGTATCCGCGACAGCCCCTCTGCTATAGAGCATGGTTCCCATTGCTCCATCCGCAAGGATACTTCCCTTTGACAGCCGTTCGAGAAAAGGCACTTTACTCCGAGACTCGCTCATCGCCAATCGTCTGCCCTCTTTTTTGGGATTGATTATATCTACTGCAAGGCCTGCCCTGCATGGAGCGCACGCCGTTTCGTAGTATTCTCAGAGAACTGATTCAAACTTTTGCGAATGAAAGGGGAGATAGTGCATCATGAGAGAAAAAACCTCTGCAAAGGTGAAATCCCATGAGCACTATCCCCACCAGTGTAACCGAAGAGCAGTTTACGGAATATC